>Ga0209487_1000190_pt1 | contig 56839 bp, 48 predicted proteins | sample Poulit2012_FD_187524 | JGI IMG/M metagenome (GOLD analysis project Ga0209487, IMG submission 187524) | Agricultural soil microbial communities from Georgia to study Nitrogen management - Poultry litter 2012 (SPAdes) (version 2) | ecosystem: Environmental > Terrestrial > Soil > Agricultural land... | reverse complement strand
TCGGCGACGTCCAGGGCAAGCTGGCGCCCGATCCCACTGGCGGCGCCGGTGATCAGCACCCGGGCGCCGGGCAGTGCGGTGCCCGTGCCCATCACCGGGAGGCGACCAGGTCGGCGTAGTCGGGGTGCCGGTCGATCCAACCGGCGATGAACGGGCACTGGGGGATGACCCGGTACCCACCGCGGGAGCGCACATCATCCAGGGCGAAGCGGGCCAGCGCCGATCCCACGCCCTGGCCCTCGAAGGCGGAGTCAACCTCGGTGTGAGTAAAGGTCACCTCCTGGCCGGCGATCTGATAGTCGGCGTGGCCGGCGAGTTCGCCGTCGATCCGGGCCTCATACCGTGACTCGGCGCTGTTGTGAGTGATATCAGCCATCGCTGGGTCCTCCTGGATCGGTGGGGTCAAGGCCGGGCGGGTAGTGCTCAGCGAGGAAGTCACTGAGGACCAGGTTAAAGAACTCGGCATTGTCTTGGTTGGCATTGTGCCCGGCGCCGGGGATCACCCGATAGCGGCACTGCGGGTCGCGGGCCGCCCATCGTGGTGCCACTGCGGCGATATTGCCGGTGCGGTCCTGCTCACCGTGGGTGAGCAGCAGCGGGTGGGTAATCCGATACCCCGGATCCGGTTGCATCACGTGGGCCAGCCCGCGCCAGATGGCCACGAAGTCATCCTTGGTCATCTGCGCGACCGCCTGCAGGGCGTAATCCTGCACGCCCTGGCGCTGGGCCGTACTGCGCGCCACCAAGCGCTTCAGGTGCTCCCACGGCCAGGCCCGAAACACCCACGGGGTCAGGTGCAACGCCCACTGCTGCCACCACGGGATTGGCATCGTGATGCACGACGATCCGATGATGACTATGGCGGCGGTGCGCTCCGGATGGCGACGCACGAAGTCCTGAGCGATATACCCGCCCATCGACTGCCCACCGATGCAGATTGGGCCGGTGTGGCCCAGACCGTCCAGGATCGCCACGAGATCATCGGTCATCTGCTCCACGGATATCGGGCCCCGCCCCAGGGGCTGGGACCGGCCGTGCCCGCGGGCGTCCCATGTCAGCACCCGGTACCCTGCGCCGGTCAGCACATCCAGCTGGGGGTTGAATAGACGATGGTCCATCGTCGCCCCGTGATTGAGGGCGATCACCGGCCCATCGGCCGGCCCATTGAGCCAGTAATGGATCTGGGAGCCATGGCGATCGATGACGTGTGGGTCACTAATGGCGATCATGCCTCCTCATCGCGGCGATGCTCCTCCAGGGTACCGGCGTGGTCGGCTCACCTCACCACGGGTGGTGCAATATGGGAACGTGCCGCCCTTACCGTCCGAGCTCAGTTAGTGGGTGCTCGTGGTCTGCTGGTACAGCACCAAGCGAATCTGGCCCTCGGTGAGCCGGTAGACGCTGGCCATCAAAGCGGCGAAAGGTTCCTGACCTATCAACCGGGCACCCGCCGTCGGGCGTTCTGTCTCCTGGCGCGCGGCATCGCTGATCTCTTGCCATGATGGGGAAGATGAGCGTGGATGACGATCACACCCAGTTCTGGGAAGACCGTTTGGCCGATGAGTGGGACGAGGGCGGTGTGGGCTATCACGCCCTGGGCAAGCCGTTCAACAATTGGATGTACCGCGTGCGCAAGCACGTCTTCTTCCGCGAAGCCCAGCACGTGCCGTTGACCCCGGCGACGGCGATCCTCGACGTCGGCTCCGGCACCGGGCTGTACCTGGACTGGTGGCGACAGGTAGGAGCCCGCGACGTCGTGGCCTCGGACATGGCCGCCCCGGCCGTTGATAAGTTGCGAGTCCACTACCCGGACCACCGGGTGGAACAGCTCGACATCAGCGCCGGCCTGGGGCCCTTCGAGCCGGAGTCCTTCGACGTCATCTCGATGATGGATGTGCTTTTTCACATCACCGATGACGGGAAGTACACCGCCGCGTTGGCCAACATCTCCCGGCTGCTGCGGCCTGGTGGCCACTTCGTCTTCTCGGAGAACTTCCTGCACCGGCCCTCCGACCGCACCGACCACCAGGTCAACCGCAGCAAGGTGTGGATCACCAACGCCCTCGAGAGTGCGGGACTGGTGATCGAACGGCGCAAGCCGATGCTGGTGCTGATGAACGCGCAGGTCGATGCACCCAAGGCGTGGCGAAAGGTGTGGGGTGGGGCGCTGCGGGCCGTCACCCTGACCCCGCCCACCGGGTGGCTCGCCGGGGCGATGCTGTATCCGGGCGAGCGGCTGCTCACCACCCAGCTCTCGGAAAGCCCGACGACGGAGCTGGCGATCGCCCGCAAAGCTTGAGGTCTGCCTCTCGCGCCGGACACCTGGCTGGCAGGCGCCGCAGGGGCAGATCCCCGTAACCCGGCCCGCACAGTCATCTGCACCCTCGGAGCAGCGCCACCAACTGAGGCTTCCTTGACCTACCGGCGCCGGTGCTGGTCCGGTCGCGTGATGGCCTGCTCAGGCTCATTCTCGCCCCGGTAGTGAGCCCAGATGTGCGTGAGCTGCGCGAGCCGGCCCTGGTTCATTCCTTGCATGGGGTAACGCCCGCCGTCCCGAGTGTGCAGCACAAATCCCCATAACCGGTGAGGCCGGACACTGGCCACGTCCTCCCAGAGCACCTCGCGAGTACGCCAGCCGTTTCGCACCCGCAGACCGTCGCGACGGGCGGCAGTCCAGGAGATGGCCAAGACCGCCAACGCCAGCCCGACGACAGCCACGAAGCCACTTAGCACCACGGTGAATGTGTCATAGCTCAGATTCCCAAGGATCATCTGCAGGATCCGTACGCCCTGGAACACGGCGATAACCAACCACACCAGAGATACATACCTCGGCATAACCCGCCAGCGCGCGTCCTCGTCCTGTGCTGCCCAGGAACGTGATCGTGCGGTGTCGCCCTCCATCGTTGACCCCATTGGCGACATCCTCACGGATTCGCGGTGCGTCGTCCAGTGCGGGGTTGGGGTGGTCCACCGTGGGCGGAACCCGGGTGTGCCTATCGGCTCAGGACCTCGGTTTCCAGCCGGGCGTAGCTGGTCTCCATCCCGTCGGTCATGCCGGTGGCCAGCACGGTGTCTCGCAACTCGGCATCCGGGTAGGTGATCACCAACGACAGGAGGGTCCCGGTTCCCACAGCAAGTGGGGTCAGCGTTAACTCATTGCGGGTGCCCGGCCCGTCCATGCCGATCATCTGCTCGGTGGTGACCGTGCGGTACGGAGGCTGGGCTTCCAGTAGCGCGCCGGTGAAACCGAACCGGCCCTCGCCGTCGTGCTGCTCCCATTCGTACCGGTAGGTGTCCCCGACCTCGACGGCGACCTCACACACCGGCATCGTCCAGCCCTCGGGGCCGAGCAGCCACCGCCGCAGCAGGACGGGGTCATGGTGGGCAGCCCAGATTTGCTCGATCTCGCCGCGAATCACTCTGCTGACCCGCACCCGGGTGTCGCTGAGAATCTGCGCCTCAGTTGCCCGGCCCGCGGCGAAGGAGGCCAGGTCAGCCACCACCTCGTCAATCTGGCTCATCGCCGAGCGCAAGCCCTCCTCCATGCCCATCTCGATGAGTTTGTCCAATTCGGCCACGGAGTTGAAGTAGGTAGTCTCCCGTAGGCGCGCGCCGTCGTCGGTGGCGATGAACTCGAACGTCATCCGCATGCTGGGCATCGCCGGATCCGGGCTGCCGTCCGGACCGTTGAAGCCGTCCCGGACCTCAAAAGACCGGCCGGGCTCGACGGTGAGGAACTCCCAGTAGCCGCCGGAGCGCTGCCCGTCGGGACCGGTCATGTAGTACTCGGAGCGGCCTCCCGGCGCCATGTCGTGCCGGGTGAACGTGGCAGGCCAGCCCTGAGGGCCCCAGAACTTCTCCAGTTGGCGGGGGTCGGCGTAGGCATCCCACAGCCGGGGCAGCGGCACCGCGAAGTCGGCGATGATGGTCATCGTGAGGGCTTCTGCGTCCCTTTCGACGGAGGTGATGGGCATGGTGAGCTTCTTCCTTGACGTGGATGGTCAGTCACGGGCAAGCAGCGCATCGAGCCGGTCGATGCGGCCGCGTGCCATCTGCGCGTAGACGTCCAGCAGGGCCTGCACCCGCCGGATCGTCTCGGCGTTGCCGCGCACCAGCCGCTCGCGGCCCTGAGGGTGCTTGGTCACCAGCGAAGCCCCCTCCAAGACGGCGATGTGCTTCTGCACGGCAGCGAAGGACATGTCGTAGAACTCGGCCAGTTCCGAGATCGTCGCTTCACCGGTGAGGGTGCGGCGGACGATGTCGCGGCGAGTCGCATCGGCGAGAGCCCGGAAGATCCGGTCCACCTCGTCGTCACTGAGTGCGGCACTGCGATCTAATGAAACCACTTGGTTGTAGATTATGCCTGATGCGCAGCCTGGTCAAGAGACTTCTGCCGGCCGAGCTGGTGAACGTGTGCAAGCCCCACCTCGAGGCCGCATGCCTTGGCTGGACTGCACACTGACCTGCCGGCACCTCACCTGTGGGCGCGGTGGCTGGCCACTCTGGTGCGAGTAGCGCAGCTGGTCGAGCAGAACCGGCGGGGCCGCCCTGACCCGAGGGTGAGGAAGGGGTTCGAGCAGCCATCAGCGGCGCAGAGCCCCATCGGTGGCCGTTGGGTCTCGGCGAGCAGGATCGCCAGAGCGAGCGCCGAGGAGGCGAGGAACCACTCAGCCCAGGACGCCTCATCGGAGGAATCCACGTGCAGGTGCCAAGCCGTGCCCTCATGATTGGTCAGCCGCACCGGCTGGCACTTTTTCAGGATCTGGTTCAGGACGGTGGAGGCCCCGGCCGCATCGCTTGCCGCCGCCACCGCACGCAGCGTTGTTGCTGCGCGGCTCAGCTCCTTCATATCGATGGCCGACAGGTGCTCGACATCTTCGCCGAAGGCGGTGAGTCCGGCGATGGTCAGGGCCGGGTCAGGACTTTCCAGAGCCACAAGGACTTCGACACACCGCTTTGCCGCATGCTCAGCACCAGCCCGGAATTCTCCCACCTGCCCAGCGTAATGTAACGTTTTATAGGTGCCAAACCGTTACCCCGTGCCAACGATGCTCGGCGCAGTGGCCTCCCGAACCGGCGATGAGATGGCTGGTATGGCGATCCTGCTCCTCGCCTTCGGCACCAGCTCTCATCTAGCGCAGGGCGCCTTGGCCTTCGGGGCACTGCAGCTCGCGGCCGCCCTCGGTGGTCCCCCGCTGGGCGTGTGGCTCGACCGGGCCCGTAGTGGCTGGCCGCTGGCCCTCGGGGTGGCTGCCTACAGCGTCGGACTGGGCGGCACGGCGCTCGCGCTCGGCAGCGGGATGACCGGGATTGCAGTCACCGTCGCCTTTCTGGCGGGACTGTTCGGTCCAGCGGTCACCGGTGGCTGGTCCAGCCGACTGTCCCATGCCGATCCTTGGATTGCCCGACGGCTGACCGTCTTCGATGCCAGTTCCTACAGCGTCACCGGTTTGATCGCCCCCGGGCTTGCCGGTCTCGGATATGCCGCGGTCGGTCCGGTTGCTCCACTGGTCCTGAGTATCGGCTTCCTTCTGCTCGGTGCGGCCGTGGCACCTGCTGCTCACCACCGTGCCAACCCGGGCCTGCCTGCGGCACCACCGCAACGATTCCTGGCCGTGATCGGCACGGGCTTTGGTGCGGTGGCAGGCTCCCGGCTGCTACTGGCTGCGACATCCTCCTCCTTCCTCACCTACGCCGGCGTCGGGTTCTTCACCGTGGCCCTGCCACTGATCGGTGCGGCACAGTTCCGCAGTGCTGGTCACGGTTCGCTGCTGCTGGTGGTGATGGCGGCGATGGCGCTGATAGCCAATGGGGTCCTGAGTCGCCTCGACGCGCTGGGCTCCCCGGTGCTGGTCCTGACCATTGCCACCCTGGTTTCGGCAGTGGGACTGCTCGCCATGGGCCTGCCCTGGGCGGTACTCGTCGTCGCCGGTGCGGTGCTGTTCGGCGCCGGGGATGGCCCCCAGCTCGCCGCCCTCATCCAGGTCCGCCGGGACCAGTCCCCGGCGTCCGTACGTGCTCAGGTCCTCACCACCGGGGCGAGTGTGAAGATCACGGCCGCCGGACTCGGCACGCTGGCCGCCGGGTTCGTCGTCGATCAGGGCATTTGGGTGCTCCTGCTCATCGCCGCCAGCCTGCACTTCGTGGGAGGCGCCGTAGCGGCGGCCGGACTACGGGCATCTCGTGGCCAGATGTAGGTCCGACTGCGCGCGAAGTGATGGTGAGATCGCTTGATCTTAAGGGAACTTGAGGTCCTAGTTTCGCCGCATGACCTTACGTATCGGCACCTCCTTGCCTGTGGCCTTGGGCGACCTCTCCACCGACCCGCGTCACTCGACGGTCACAACGGCGGCACGCCGGATCGAAGAACATGGGCTGGAATCGCTCTGGGTACCCGACCTGCTGCTCGGTGAGGGCACCCCGGCGCTGGAACCGATGATGACCCTTGCTGCGGCTGCTGCCGTGACCAGGGACATCACGATCGGCACCGCCGTGCTGTCGGTGCCACTACGGCCGCTGCCCTGGTTGGCGACCCAGGTCGGCACCCTCCAGTACCTTTCCCGTGGCCGGTTCGCGCTGGGAGTGGGGCTCGGCGGGTTCCCCGGGGTGCCGTTCTGGCAGAACCTCGGTGCTGGCCCTAAGGGTCGGGGCCCTGCCCTGGACCGTGCCCTCGACCTGCTACCCCATCTGACTGCGGGTGAGTCGGTCACCCTGGACCCGCGGCACGCCCCGCTACAGATGGGCCCGCCCGCCTCGATGCCTCCGGTCCTTATCGGTGGATCCGCGCGCGCCTTCGAACGGGTCTTGACCTACGGGGCCGACTGGCTTCCCTCGCTGATCTCACCTCAGGATCTGGCTCCTGCAGTCGCACGGCTGAACGCACTCGCAGCAGAACGTGACCTGAAGCGTCCTGGTGTCACAGTGGGTGGCCACGTCATCATCGGCGCGGACCGATCGGCCTCCGACGCCTACGACGCCCTGGTCGCCAACCTGATCACCGAACATCGGATGACGCCCGAGGTCGCCACGCGAGTCCCGATCCGGGCACGCACCCCTGCCGAGCTCGCGCAGACCTTCGCCGAGTTCCAGGAAGCCGGCGCGGGACGGGTCATCGCCAGCTCGGACAACAAGGCGTGGTCCGAGCAGCTGGAGTTCATCGCCGAGGCCCGTGCTCTGCTGAGCTGACGTCCACGACGCTCCCGCAGTCAGTGCCGGCGATTCCTGGCGTGCAGGTGCGGGTCGGCGACCCCCTCGTTCTTGAGGGCCACCCGCACCTGCCGTTCGATCTCCTGAAGATTGGGCCGACTCTTCGACCCGTCGTGTTGCGCGAACTTCTCCACCTATACGTCGATGACATCGAAGGCCTGCCTCCCTCGATGGCTCGCCCGTCGACGAGGCGCCGCAGCCCACCGCTGACCCAGAGACTGTCCCACCGCTGCAGCGTTCGGGGAGCGATCCTGTGGTCTTGCAGTTCTCCGTCGTAGGCCCGGCGTATCACCGAACGGTCGGCGGAGCGTTCGAAGGAGACAACTTTGCTGATCTCGCGATACCGCGCCGCCAGGCTGAGGCCGAAATCATCACCGAACGGATAGAAGGCTCACCGGGCTGAGCGAGCTCGCGTAACCCGAAGCAGAACCCCGTCCGTGCCTCAAGGACGCACTCCTGCTTGAACAGGGCCTCGCGGCGCTCCTCCTCCTCGATCTGCGCCCACACGGGAAAAGAGACGAGTGAACCGCCTGGGCACCGCAGTCTCCTACGATGCGGGCCTGGAGCTGCGTGAAGGTCACGGACCGCACCTGGCCGGTGGAGAAGCGCAGACGCATGCCGTGGCGTTCCAGGTCCGTGACAACCGCGTAACCGTCCGCGGTCAAGATGCGCGACCTGACGGTGATGGGAACGCCAGCGTCCCTCACGGTGCGTCCCGGAGCTCACGAATGGGGCTCGAGCGCAGGATCGGTTGGTCCAGGTCGATGGAGATTGCACAGGTCCAGGCGTAGTGCCACATCGCGCTGACCAAATGGCCTGCACCACGGTCCACGTCCAGGACCGCCCCGGCGGTCGTGTCGGGTTCCCTGCAGATCCTGAGGAGTTCGTTCTTGGCGTTGGCATATCAAGGCATCTCCCGCCGGTAGGCCGTTAGCCATCGGAGGTTGTTCCGCCGCACGGGCGACGCGCCCCCGTAGACACTGTAAAGCCAGCCCACCTCGACGCAGGGCGGCTCGGTGAGGTCACGGTTCTCGACGAACTTCTCGTCCTGCTTCTCGACAGGCCGGACGTCCCAGATGGTCCCGGAACCCCCTCCGGAGCACCAGCAGGTCGGGAGTGTGCACTCGGGACCGGCCGCTGGCAGTCCTGAGCCCGAGCCGGACGGGTTGCGACAACATCCACGCCACGTCCGGGTCACGGTCGAGCTCGCGCACCAGATCGTGCTCACGCAGGTGCCGTCAGATGTTCGACAGGGTGCAAGCCCGTCTTTCCTTGGAGCTCGAGACGCTCGATGTCTGGCTGCGCCGCGACGACTTGTCGGCCAAGGATCACGTCGCTCTGGCGCGGGCAGCGAGTCAGCGCCGGTGGGCTCTCTCGAGCGCTATCCCGTCAACCCCCGGGGGAGTTTTGCCCCACCTGATCCGCCCGAAACTCAGGCTCCTCCAGAGCAGGTCTGTCGGAGTCGCTTGTTAGCCTCGGCGACAAGCCCAGTTGAGACTCGAAGGAGAGCCATGCGGGGGATTGCCATTGTTGACCGCCAGCCAGATGCTGAGCAGATCGCAGTTTGGAACACGAGCAGGGATGGCAGTCGAGCCACCAACGTGAACGCCGTGGTGATCGACACGAGCAACGATCCGGACGCCATGGCGAAGGTGCTCTCCCTCGTCCACCGTTGTGTGGTGCTGAAGACCGAAGGCACGAGCCTCGACAGTTTACCCATCGAAGGAGAAGCCCTTGATGTGGCCGACGTCGCCGCGCTGCTCGATGAGGTCGAAGCACAGCAGTCCCGGATTCTCGCCGTAATTGCCGACTACAAGCGGACGACACGCTCCAGAACCCTGGTCGAGCCAACGTTCCCAGTACGTCCTGCACCTGAAGACTTCATCCCAGCTGAAGATACGCCTGCTCTGAGGGCTCTCGCCATGGCTAACTACTTCGGACACTCGTGGACCACGTGGCTTTCAACTGACGAAGAGCGTCGCCGTCGTACCGTGCAGCCAGTGACTGGCACGACCCCCTGGATCATGCCTGAGAGCATGAACGCGGCCACAGTGCCGGACTTCCCAGAGGCCTTCGCTGGGCGCCTCTACGTCCAGGGCATGGGATGAGGGTTCATGCTCAACTTCACAGCCATCGACTTCGAGACCGCGAACTCGTACAGGGGGTCACCGTGTGCGGTCGGACTCGTTCGTGTACGTGACGGCAAGCCTGTTGACGAACGCCGCTGGCTAATCCGACCGCCCGAACCGGTCGACTACTTCGACGGTTTCAACACGATGCTCCACGGCATCGACTCCGCGATGGTCGCGGACGCACCCCGGTGGCGTCACGTGCTACCTGCGATCTTGGACTACATAGATGACGACGTCGTTGTCGCCCACAACGCCGGCTTCGACATCGGGGTCATCCGCTACGCCTGCGCGGTGGACAACATCCAGTGGCCCGAGATGCGCTTCCTGTGCACGATGGTGATGGCTCGACGAGCACTCAGCCTGCCGTCCTACCGGCTGCCGTATGTCGTGGAGTCGCTGGGCGCACAAATGGGAGACCATCACGACCCACTCGCCGACGCCCATGGTGTCGTAGCCGTTGTGAACGCGCTGGCCGACAGATCAGGGATCGGCGTCCTTGCAGACCTTGCAGCGAGCCAACGGATGTCGATCGGACGCATGAGCAGCGCCATCTACACCGGCAGCGTCGCGATCGGCTCAGGGGGCCGGAACTTCACTCCCATCGAGGTCAACACCGACGCGGACCCGAGCGGATACCTGTACGGACGGGTCGTTGTCTTCACTGGAACCCTGATGTCCATGACGCGGGACGTCGCCCGGCAGGAGTGTGCCCGAGTGGGTGCTATCCCGGAGCAGAACACCACCAAGAGGACCAACGTCCTTGTGGTTGGGGACATCAACCCTGCCGTTCTACGACCAGGCAGCCATGTCACCGGCAAGGCCCGGAAGGCCTTCGAACTGCAGGACAAGGGCCAAGCCATCGAAGTCATGACCGAGGACGACTTCGTGCGATGCCTCGACGGCCAACCGCTGGATACTCATGCCGATCTTGCCGCCCTACCGTCCGCCACCGGGCAGAAGCCAGCAACCCACGCCCCACCCAGGCTGGGCAGCCTTCGCTCGGTCCCCCGGGCTGATCGACCAGTACCCACGCCTCCCAAGCCACCCCGGCCCCTTCGGCGTGAGCGAGTAGTCACCGATCAGATCTGTTCAGTAGATGGCTGCTCACAGACCGCTGCATTCAAGACGCGCAGCAAGCCGACCTACTGCGATGCGCACATCGCGTCGATCCTGGACCGAGGCGGTTTAGAGGCATTGGAGAGTTTCACTCGTCCCGATGACTGGCTGCTGACTCGTTGCCTTCGCTGCGGCAACGTCGCCCATTACAGGTTCGTCTACGTCATCGACAAGAACGGATGGAACGAGGCGACATGCCGTGCGTGCTACTGGCGGGAGTGTGCACAGTCTGCGAGGGCCTTGCAAGGCCCGTTCGCGAATGTCGAGGCGGTCCTGTACGAGAAGGCGGAGGCGATCGCTGAGGAGCACGGCTATATCTACCTCGGGCCGCTCACCAACCCTTCGTTGCCGGACGATCCGCACCGGACCGAGTGCCGTCGCTGCGGGAAGATTAGCGCGAAGCGCCTGGGCGACATCCAGTTCGGGTGCACCTGCCAGCCACGTAAGTAGTGCAGGTGCCGCTCTGCAGCCGGCTCTCGGTGCGGCACCGTGCTGAAACGCAACGACTTCGCCAAGGCGGCCGACTTCGACGGCTATAGCCGAGATCACCCCGTCGTCGGGCGGTGGGGCCGACCGCAGAGCAGGCTGCCGCCATCTGACCCTGCGTCCACCGTCTGGATGGAGACGCTCAAGGTTGTCGACCACGGCCAGTTGCAGCTCGGTGGCGGCCTCCGGTGCCAGCGCGTCACTGAGCTATCGCGCCCCCGCGCGTCTGTTTCCAGGCCCAGCACTCTTAGGGTCCCCCGACTAGGATGACGACGGGCACCTGAGTGTCGCTGAGGAGGTCCGAGCCAGCCGCAGGCAGGATCTCCTGCGGGGGCGGGCCGGGCACCATCTCCGCGGGCGGGGTGTCGAGGCGATCGGTGAAACGGGCGTAGACCTCGCCGTTAGCCTCGGTCCACTCCTCGGCGTCCGGGTGCGTGTCCAGCATCGACCAGGTCAGCTTCCCGCCGGGGCTGAGTACGCGCCCCCGGGATCAGTCCCGCGATTCCTGCTGTGCAGACGCGCGCGAGCATCTGCCCGGGCCGAGGCTTGTCCTAACCGCGGGCTCAGCGGGCCTTCGTGCTTGCGCCGGGAACCGGCGCACGCGCAGCGCCGACCCGGTCGAAGCGGACGTTGCGATCGCTCCGGCCGTGTAGGAGTAGGTGGTCGATCTGACCCGTCGTCTCCCGCTGGAAGACCAGAGTCACGACCATCGTCCCGACGGATTCGAATCGGTCCGGGAGCACCGGGGTGAACGTTAGGGGCTGGTTGGACCACAGGTGGCGCGCTACGAGTTCGTCATCCTCGATATTGATGCTGTAGGTGATGTCCAGCTCCCGGCTGCGGTAGTCGCCGGAATACTGACCCAGGTCCCCGGCCGGCGCTTGCCACGGCTCGATGCGCCGTAGATGAAACGGGCGGCCGTGGCCGGTGCGCGGAACGTGTAAGACGGTCACCTTCCCGGCCGTGTCCACCACCGGGAGGAATGACTGCCCACCTGGGCTGCCGGCGTCGAGCGTTCCATCGACTCTGGCAATCAAGCCCTGCGGCTCCCGCGAGCCCCCAAGGTGAACGAGCGTGCCGTCACGGACCTCAAGCCGGCTCGAGGGGCCACACTCCGGCAGGTAGGTTCCCACGAACTTCGACAGGTCGGTCTCGGTATCCGCAGCCGGTGGTGACTTGACGTTAGCCGCAGCGGGGGGCAAATATAGATCGGCGATGGAGCCGACCTTGCTCATCAGGTCGAGCTCGGTGTTGGCGAGGATCGAGACCGCGAAGTCGTGGTCCGGGAAGTGCACGAAGACCGACCGGAAAGCGGCATCGGAACCAGTGTGTCTGAGGGTGGCGCGGCCGTTCAGTTCGTCGCGAATCAGTCCGAAGCCATAGTGGATCGGCGTTTGGTCATCGAGTGTGCCGCCCGTGCTCACTTGCTCGATGAGGGCTCGATCACCGACCACGGGATTGGTGAGGTTGCCCGCCCAGGTGGCCAGGTCCTGCACAGTGGTGAACAAACTGGTCGCCCCGGCATTGTCGAAGTTGAGTAGTGCGCGCGCCCAGCCGCTGGCCCCCGCGCCGGCTTCTGCCTCCCGCCGCTTGCTGTAGGAGTTGGCGCGATGCGGCACCACCTCGGTGACATCGTCGAAGAAGAAGGTGCGCTCCATACCCAGGGGCGTGAAGATCTGCTCGCTGGTGAACTCCCGTAGGGTCTGACCGCTGACTGCGAAGACGAGCTCGGCCAGCAGGGTGTAACCGGTGTTGCTGTATAGGTGGTCGCTGCCCGGAGGGAAATTGAGTCCCTGCTGGCGCGCCACCAGGTTGACGATCTGCTGTTGGGTGATCCGTCCTTGGATGCTCTGTCCGCCATACATCAGCAGCGGCCACTGGTTCCGCAACCCGCTGGTGTGCAGGATCAGGTGACGCACACGGATCGGGGTGCCGAAGTCCGGCACGTAGGGCAGGTAGTCACGGATGTCGGCATCGAGGTCGACTTTGCCCTCCCGGGCCAGCAGGGCGACGGCGAAGGCAGTGAACTGCTTGGAGACACTGGCAACGTGAAACGGTGTTTGCGGGGTGATCGGCCGGCCCGACTCCAGGTCAGCAAGCCCGTAGCCCTTGGCGAATTTCAATGCACCCTCGTGATAGAGCCCCACCGCAGCGCCAGGTCCGTGCGCTTCGACGTCCTGCGCGAACAGCGCATCGATATCTGGTTCCCGCACGCTAGCCGTGGGCGGGATCGTCAGTGGCAGTCGGACAGGCAATGGTGGTCTCCTTGCGGGCTGGAACCGGCACGGCTTGAGGTAGGCGAATCTGAATGCGTTCTGTGATGTTCGTGCTTCCTGTAGCAGCACAAGGCCGGAAGACCCTTGATTACGCCGGAGGCCCTTCCTGCAGTCCGGCTAGAGTTCTCGACCTGAGCGCGCAAGGTAGGCGACAAAGTCATCGACGGACTCAGCCTTCTCTTCCAACACTGCTCGATAGATATCGACGCTACTGATCCCTCGGTGGTACTTGTCACTTGCAGCGGCAACCTGTTTGATCTCCAGGATCGTTCGGCGGCTGTGATCATCCAACGCCTTCCTGAACGAGTCAGCCAGGCGCTTGCGAGTTGCCGCCTGATCGGCGTCCACAAACCAGAGGTCAACCTGCCACTGGACACCTCGATACTCGATATCGGGCCCGAGGTACACACCCCGAGGTATACCATCGCCAGGCGACTGGCGATGATCGGCATAGTTGATCTTTTGTACACCGCTGACAACAACCAGGTCGCGGAGAATGTCTAGAACGGCTTCTGCCTCTGGCGGACCGGATGTGACAATCTCAAGGTCGATGTCAGGCCAAACCATCAGACCCAGTTCAAGACTGCCGACGGCGCGGACCGTTCCTGCTGGCTCCAAGATCGAAAGCACGCGGAGCTCCTCCAAGAGCTGACGTGCCGATGCCTGCAGCCAGGACTGTCTGTTGATCAGTTGCTCGACGTCGAGACCCAGATTTGCCTGCTTCACACAGCCACCATCTCAGGTAGCGACACCTCTATAAGCTTCGTTTCCACGCCACGCGGTCGCAGCAGGTCGCGGTAGTCGTCTCGTGAACGCCGAGACCAGAACGAAAAATCAAGCACGACATCCGCTCCCGAGGCAACGAGGTCTAGCAGTCGGGTGCGAAGCACTGAGCGTGTCCGCGACTAGATTTCTCCATCGCTCGTGCAGCCGTTCGTGGTGAGGTCGGATGGGAATCGATCGCAGGAGTGGGCGGACCCCCGATTCACCTGGTCTAGGTGTTAGTGCGCCATGTCCACGAAGCGGGTGTAGTGGCCCTGGAAGGCGACCACGATGGTGTCTGTAGGACCGTTGCGGTGCTTGGCCACGATCATGTCCGCCTCACCGGCCCGGGGGGACTCCTTCTCGTACATGTCCTCGCGATGCAGCAGGATCACCATGTCCGCATCCTGTTCGATGCTGCCCGATTCACGAAGGTCACTCATCTGAGGCTTCTTGTCGGTGCGCTGCTCCGAACCCCGGTTCAGCTGGGAGATCGCGATCAGCGGAACCTCGAGCTCCTTGGCGAGAAGCTTGAGCGCACGGGAGAATTCCGAAACCTCCTGCTGACGGGATTCGACGCGCTTACCCGAACTCATCAGTTGCAGATAGTCGATGACGACCAGCTTCAGGTCGTGACGCTGCTTCAGGCGCCGGCACTTGGCGCGGATTTCCATCAGGGACATGTTCGGGCTGTCGTCGATGAACAGCGGGGCATCGGAGACCCGGCCCATCGTCCGGGCCAACCTGGTCCAGTCCTCATCGCGCATGGTGCCCTTGCGCATGTGGTTCAACGGCACCTGAGACTCCGCGGAGAGCATCCGCATCGAGATCTCATTGCGGCTCATCTCCAGCGAGAAGATCACCGAGGTGAGCCCATTGTGAATAGAGGCTGCCCGGGCAACGTCCAGTCCCAGCGTCGATTTTCCTACAGCTGGCCTGGCCGCCAGCACGATCATCTGTCCGGGGTGCAATCCGTTGGTCAGCTGATCCAGGTCGGCGAACCCGGTAGGCACCCCGACCATGCCCTCTCCGCGATGGGATGCGGAGTCGATCTCCTCCATCGTGGAGTTGATGATGTCCTTGAGCGGGACGTAGTCCTCACTGGTGCGCTGCTCGGTGACCGAGTAGACCTCCGCCTGAGCGGTGTTGACCAGCTCATCGACGTCTCCGCCGTCGGTGGCGTAACCCAGTTGCACGATCCGGGTGCCGGCGTCGACCAGCCGGCGCAGCACTGCCCGCTCGCGCACGATCCGGGCGTAGTAGCCCGCGTTGGCCGCGGTGGGCACCGAGGAGAGCAGGGTGTGCAGGTAGGGCGCGCCACCGATCCGGGCCAGCTCACCGCGGTTGGTCAGCTCGGCTGAGACCGTCACCGCGTCGGCCGGCTCTCCCCGCCCGTACAGATCGAGGACCGCCTCATAGATCGCCTCATGGGCAGGCCGGTAGAAGTCGGTGCCGCGCAGCACCTCCAGCACATCGGCGATGGCGTCCTTGGACATCAACATTCCGCCCAGGACGCTCTGTTCGGCCGCAACGTCCTGCGGTGGTGTCTTGTCGAGCCCCTGGCCAGGTGGTGCGGATTCAGTCAACGTCACAACTGATCCCCTGCCCATCTGCGCTGTGCATCTGCCCATCTCCTTCGCCGTTCGGACCTGACCCAGTTCTATCGCCCGCCCCTGACATCCTGGTCGCACAGGTGTACCAACCGGGCCGCCGAGGGCTGCGGTCGAGCCGGAACGTCACTGTCCCGATCTGCGCATCGCCTGGGGTCACGTTCTCAAAGCACTTCCTCGCGTGACGGTAGAGGGCCCTGCGCTGCTGGACCAAACCGGCCCTGGTCCAGCCTGGGGATGAACTGCGCCTAGGCTGTGGACCCGGTGTGGACCGTACCCGAAACTGTTGTGCACAGGGTGCGGACACACCTGTGCATAACTTCTATAAACCGCTGGAATCCAAGGGAAAAGTCCCTGTGCACACTGTGCATAACAATTGACCGGAGGATCGGTGGACGACACGCCGCACCGACACGCAGGCGGCCGGGCGCTGGACCGGAAGATCCTGAACCTGGCGTGGCCGGCACTGGGCGCCCTGGTGGCCGAGCCACTGTTCGTGCTCATCGACTCCGCCGTCGTCGGCCGGTTGGGCACCAATCAGCTCGCCGGCCTCACCCTGGCCTCCACCTTGCTGGTGACCGCAGTCGCCATCTTCGTCTTCCTCGCCTACGCCACCACCGGAGCCGTGGCGCGGCAACTGGGGGCGGGGAACCTGCGCAAGGCCCTGTCGGTGGGCATGGACGGGGTCTGGCTCGCCCTCGCCCTGGGCGCGTTGACCATGACCGTCGGGCTACTCAGTGCCCCGTGGGTGATCAACGCGATGGGCGCCGAGGAGGCCATCGTCCCCTACGCGGTGGACTACCTGCGTTACTCCCTGCCCGGAATTCCCGGGATGCTGGTGGTTCTGGCCGCCACCGGTGTGCTGCGCGGACTGCAGGACACCCGCACCCCGTTCGTCGTCGCCGTCGCCGGGGCGATCGTGAACACGATCGGCTCGATCACCCTCGTCTATGGCGCCGGCATGGGGATCGCCGGATCGGGTCTGGCGACCTCCCTCACCCAGATCGGGATGGGCGTGGCGCTCCTGGTCGTCGTGCTCCGCGGGGCGCGGGGCCACGGTGTCTCCTGGCGCCCGGAACTCAGCGGGATCCTGGTAAACGCCCGAGCGGGTCTGCCGCTGCTGATCCGGACCCTGACCTTGCGGCTCGCGATCCTGGTCACCGTCGCGGTGGCCACCCACTTGGGCGCGGTCACTCTGGCCGCGCACCAGATCGTGAACGCGATGTGGGGCCTGACCGCCTTCGCCCTGGACGCACTCGCGATCGCCGCCCAGGCGCTGATCGGCCACGGTCTGGGTGGTCGAGATGTTGCCGGTGTACGCCGGATCACCCGCCGCTGCCTGCAATGGGGCACGGCGGCCGGCGCCGTCATGGGCGTGATCATCGCTGCCACCGGCTGGCTGATCACCCCGCTGTTCAACAGCGACCCCCAGGTACAACGGGCAGCTGCCGTGGCACTGGTAGTGACCGGCCTGTTGCTGCCGATCGCCGGCTGGGTGTTCGTCCTGGACGGGGTACTGATCGGCGCCGGGGACGGGCGCTACCTGGCCTGGGCCGGGGTCATCACCCTGGTGGCCTACCTACCGCTGGCCGGGCTGGTCTGGCGGTTCGCGCCCGAGGGTCCGGCCGGCCTGGCCTGGTTGTGGGTCAGTTTCGCCGGTGGCTTCATGCTGGCCCGGGCGATCACCACCGGGCTCCGGGCCAGGGGTACCCGGTGGATGGTGCTCGGCGCGGACTGAGCGGTGACACTGAGCGGTGACTCCGCCTTCTAGGCACGGCCCCGCCGCTCCGCCTGCCCCGTCCCGGACCGTGGCACCTGGCCGCCCGGGAGGCCTGCGGCACGATCAGTTCATCGGCTGCTCGGCCACCTGGATGTCGAAGAAGATCTCACTGCCATCGACGTCGGTCACGGTGAGGTAGACCTCGAACTCCTCGGGTCCGTCTGCGGAGAGCACACAGGTCATCTCCGCACCGACTTCGCCCTCCAGATCGTCCGGGCACTCGATGTTCGGCCGCTCGCCGACCTGCTGCTCCAACTGGTCAGCGGTCGTCTCCTCCACATCGGACTGGGAGACGGCGGTGCTGCAGCCGGCCAACAGGAGCAGACCGGCGGCGCCGAGGACGGTGAGTGTTTTACGCATTCTTACCTCTCTTGAACGATTGGGTATGTGTCCACTGTGTCGGGACACCCGGATTGGCACCATGGCTAGAACTACCCAGCTTTGGCACCTGCATATCAGGGACCGGAAAACGGCCCGGCCTCCGCAGCGGAGGCCGGGCCGTTTGCGCGGTATTTCGCGAACCTCAGGCAGGGACGACCTGCAGCTCCAAGGTCGCCGAGACGTCCTCGTGCAACCGCACCGACACGGTGTGATCACCCAGCGACTTGATCGGCGCGGGGACCTCGACCTTGCGGCGGTCCAGAGCCGGTCCACCGGCGTCGGCCACGGCCTGAGCGATGTCGGCGGTGGTGACCGCACCGAACAGGCGCCCGCCGGGGCCGGCGTTGACCGCGACCACGATCGCCTTGGCCTGCAGGGTGTCTCGCATCTGCCGGGCGTCTTCGGCGCTGGCGATCTCCCGCTTGCGCCGTGCATCGCGGATCTGGTCGATCTGCTTCTGGGCACCCTTGGTCCAGCCGGTGGCCAGACCGCGGGGCAGCAGGTAGTTGCGGGCGTACCCGTCCTTGACCTCGATCACGTCGCCAGGGGCACCGAGTCCGGTGACCTCGTGGGTGAGGATGAGTTTGGTGGCCATGTTTGCCTTCCCTTCCTCAGCGAGCCGAACTCGAGTACGGCAGCAGGGCCATCTCGCGGGCGTTCTTGACGGCCTTGGCGATCTGGCGCTGCTCCTGGACGGTCACGCCGGTGACCCGGCGTGCGCGGATCTTGCCGCGGTCGGAGATGAACTTGCGCAGCAGCGCAGTGTCCTTGTAATCGATGCCGTTCTCAAGCTTCATAGCCTTGAGCGGATTCGCCTTCTTCTTCAGCACCGGTTTGGTGCGGGGTGGAGGCTTAGCCATCTTCTCAGTACTCCTTGACTTACACATGCACCGGGATCAGGCCCGGTGCGATGAATGAATAGTTGGTATTAGAACGGGGGGTCGTCGCCGAAGCTCGAGCCGCCCGTGGCCCATGGGTCCTCACTCTGGCCGCCGGTGTTGCCACCACCGCCATAGTTCCCGCCGGTGTTGCCACCGCCGCCGAAGCCACCGCCGCCGCCATAGCCACCGCCGCGCTGGGCGCGGGTGACCTTGGCCGTGGCGTACCGCATCGAGGGGCCGACCTCATCGACCTGCAGCTCCACCACGGTGCGCTTCTCACCCTCACGGGTCTCGAAGGAACGCTGCACCAGCCGGCCCTGGGTGACCACGCGCATTCCCTTGGTCAGCGACTCGGCCACGTTCTCGGCGGCCTCCCGCCAGATCGAGCAGCGCAGAAACAGGGTCTCCCCGTCCTTCCACTCACCCGACTGGCGGTCGAACTGCCGCGGGGTGGAGGCGACGGTGAAGTTGGCCACGGCAGCACCCGAGGGGGTGAACCGCAGTTCTGGGTCGGCGGTGAGGTTCCCCACCACAGTGATGACGGTTTCTCCGGCCATGGACGCTCCTTAGGAACTTCGGCCCGCGATCAGCGGGCGTCGGGGCGGATGAGCTTGGTGCGCAGCACGGACTCGTTGAGGCCGAGCTGACGGTCGAGCTCCTGAGCGAGCTCGGGGGTGGCCACCATGTCGATGACGACGTAGATGCCCTCGGAGCGGCGGTCGATCTCGAACGCGAGTCGGCGCCTGCCCCACACATCCACCTTCTCGATGGATCCGCCGCCGCTGGTGATGACGTTGAGGAACTTCTCCAGGGACGGGCTGACGGTGCGCTCGTCGACCTCCGGGTCGAGGATCACCATCATTTCGTACTGACGCATACTTAAACCCACCTCCTTTGGACTATGCGGTCACGGTCCTTCCGTGACAGGAGGGTGATGCGAAGACCATGTGAGCGTGCTGATGAGCCCGGCCACAGGCCATCGACAAGACTACCCGACGACGACGCCAGTGCGCACCTGTGGGTCTGCTCACCAGGGGCTGGGCACGAACGAGTGCGGGTCAGGCTGGCTGGTGATCAGGTGTCCGGTCGCAGGGCGTGGGGCAGGAGGGCGGAGGCGTCCGGGTCCTCGCCGCCGTTATCACCGTCGCCCGGATCACCGTTTCCGTTCTCGCCATTGCCGTCTTCACCCCCATCGTTCCCGTCTTCGCCATTGTCGCCATTGCCGTCCTCGGTCGGGTCCTCGGTGGGCTCCTCCTCGGTGGGCTCATCTGTCGGCTCGTCGGTCGGTTCTTCCGTGGTCGGCTCCTCGGTTGGCTCCTCGGTCGGCTCCTCGGTCTCCTCCTCAGTGGGCTCCGGCTCCGGCTCTGGTTCCGGCTCGGGTGCCGGCGCCGGTGGCGGTGGCTGGACGGGCTGGACCGGGGCGGACCGTTCGGGGAAGTCCTCCACAGGCAGATCCTGCACCGCCGTCTGCATGTAGGAGGTCCAGATCTGTGCGGGGAAGGTGCTGCCGGAGATGAACTGCTCCCCGCCGAAGCCCTCCATCGCCATCTCTTCGGTGCCGTCCTCGGAGACCTGGTACATCGACACTGCCGTGGTCACCTGGGGGACGAACCCGACGAACCACGCCGAGCGGTAGCTGTTCGAGGTGCCGGTCTTACCGGCGGCCGGCCGGCCCAGTTCGCGGGCCCGGAAGCCGGTGCCCTGGTCGACCACTTGCGTCATCGCGAAAGTGGCGTCGGCCGCGACCTGACTGTCCACCACCTGCTCACCCGGCTCCGCGCCGGTGTAGACCACATTGTCCTCGGGCCCGCGCACCTCCTCGACAATGTGTGTCTCGTGTCGCTCGCCCTCTGCGGCGAGGGTCGAATAGGCCTGGGCCATATCCAGGTTGTGCGGTGAGGCGCTGCCGAGCACATTGGAGATCACCGGTTCCAGACCCGCGGTGTCCTCCGGCAGGCCCATCCGCACCGCTGCATCCACGGTGTTCTCCGGGCCCGCGTCCTCGTTCAACTGCACATAGGCGGTGTTCACCGAGTCCTGGGTCGCCTGGATCAGGTTGATGTTGCCGCGATTGACCGGAGAGTCGAAGTTGCGCACCGGGTCGTCATAACCCTCGATCTCCATCGGTGAGTAGCTGGCGTAGCGCTCCTCCAGGGCGATGTCCTGCTCCAGGGCGGCGACCAGTGTGAATACCTTGAAGGTCGACCCGCCCTGGGCCACGTCCTGGGTGACCGAGTTCTGCTGGGTGTCCAGGAAGTCTGCACCGCCATAGACCGCCAGCAGCCCACCGGTCTCGTTGTCCACCGAAGACAGCCCCACGCGCAGCCCCTCGGGGGCGTCGTCGGGCAGGTCCTGGGCTGAGGCGACCGCGGCGTCCTGCAGGTCCTCATCGATCGTGGTGGTGATCTGCAGACCACCGCCGTCGATCTCATCCTCACTCATCCCGGAGGCGACCAGCTCGGCCCGGACCATCTGCAGCAGGTATCCGTTCGGGCCGGCGTACCGATCGGTGCGGGATTGCTCCTGCACCTCGGGGAACTCTGCCTCACCGCGTTCGGCGGCGGTGATGAACCCACTGTCGACCATGTAGTCCAGCGTCCGGTTCCAGCGCTGTTCGGCCTGCTCGGGGTTGACTGCGGGATCCCAGTTCGACGGCGAGGGGATGATGCCCGCCAGCAGCGCCGCCTCGGAGAGGGTCAGCTCCTGCGCGGAATGGTCGAAGTACTCCTGGGCGGCCCGTTCGATTCCATAGGCACCGCGACCGAAGTAGATCGTGTTCATGTAGTTGCCCAGGATCTCGTCTTTGGACTGCTCCCGATCGATCTTCAGAGCAAGGATCGCTTCCTGGAATTTGCCGATGTAACTGGTGGTCTGACCCATGTAGTAACGCTCGACGTACTGCTGGGTGAGAGTGGAACCGCCCTGGATCGGGTTACCGAGCAGGTTGTTCCAGAATGCCCGGATGATCGCGATCGGGTCGACGCCGACGTTGGAGTAGAAGCGCCGGTCCTCGGAGGCCACCACCGCATCGCCGACGTAATCGGGCAAGGTCTCGGCGTCGACGATCTGGCGGTCGACCTCGGCGAAGCTGCCCATCTCCTCCTCGCCGTCGGCGAAGTAGACGGTCGACCCCTCGGCCATCGCGATGTCTTCGGGTTCGGGCACATCGATAGTCGCGTAAGCCACCACGAACAGGCCGACGCCGAGGGCGATCAGAGTGAGGAAAGAGGCCAGAATGAAGCGCCAGCTGGGCAGCCAGCGATGGACCGGGCCCTTACCCCGGCGCGGGTAATTCCAGAATCCTGGTTTGTCGCCCTTGGCAGCGTTGCGCTTGGTGGCGGCCTGTTTTTTGCTGTTCCCCTGGTTCGCCGCACCCGTTTTGGCGGCGCCGGTGCTCTTCCACGCCGGCCCGCCGGAACTGGACCTGGTGGTGCGGTCGCTGACGCTGCGACGACTGGGCCCCTCGGACCGAGGACCGTTCCCCTCACGCGCCACACTCGGCTCCAATCACGTCTGCCTTCTCGCCCGCCCGGGGCAGCGACCAGCCGCCCGCAGCACGGCCCGTCGTCCAGTATGCGCCCCGCTGCGGCCCACGTCGCGGGGTGGGCGGCATCTTTCACCGCGCCGTCACATGATCCGCCCGAGCACGGTGACCGAGGCCACAACGGGGCGCCAGAGCACAAGCGACAGTAGAGTCGCCGGGAAGATCGAGCACCGGAGCGAGTCGTGTTGGCATTCGAATATCAGGACGACGGCGGGTTGCAGGTGGTCCGCCGCCCGACGCCGGTCCCCGCGCCCGGTGACGTCATCGTGCGCATGGCGGCGTCGGGAATCTGCGGCACCGACCTGAAGATCGCCCGGGGCGAGCACCGGCTGTACCCGCCCGGCACGGTGCGGATCCCGGGCCACGAGATGACCGGCGTCGTCCATCACAACGCCTCCGACCGCACCGACCTGGCCGAGGGCACGGCGGTGGCGATCGCCCCGAACATCGCCTGCGGCCACTGCCGGGTGTGCGTCGCCGGGCGGGGGAACCTGTGTGAGAACTATCGGGCCGCGGGACTGACCATGGACGGCGGCTTCGCGGAGTTCATCCGCATCCCGTCCGACGCCGTGGCAGCGGGCAACGTGCTCACCCTGCCGGCGGGCCTGGACCTGGTCAGCGCCGCCTTGGTCGAGCCGGTGGCAGCAGTAGTGCGAGGGCTGGCCCCACTTGCCCTGTCCGCTACCGATACCGTACTGGTCTGCGGGGCCGGGCCGATCGGGCTGATCGCGGTGATCCTGGCCCGGATGGCCGGCGTGCAGCGCATCATCGTCAGCCAGACCTCACCCCGGCGCCGAGAGCTGGCCGGTGACTTCGGGGCGGACCTGACGATCGACCCGCGGGCCGGTGACCTGGCCGAGCAGGTCCTGGCGGCCACCGGAGGTTGGGGCGCCGATGCCATCATTGCCGCTGCCCCGGTGCCGAGCCTGTTCACCGACAGCGTCCGGGCCGCGGCCACAGGTGGCCGGATCAACTTCTTCGCCGGGCTGCCCACCGGCGCGGGTGAGGTGAGCCTGGATGCGAACCTGATCCACTACCGGGAGCTGATGGTGACCGGCACGACGGCGAACACCAACGCCGACTGCCGTACTGCCCTGGAGTTGCTCGCCTCGGACCCGGGCCGGTTCACCCCACTGATCACCGACCGCTACCCACTGCAGCAGGCTGAGGATGCCTTCGCCCGGGCCGCTTCCGGTCAGGGGCTGAAGGTGCTGCTGGCACCTCCGCAGTGAGCAACTCCGCCGCGAGCGGGGCAGACTGACAGTGGCGCCGTCGGTGCCGCGTACATTCCGAACCGAGAGGCTTGGTGGAGACGATGAGCCAGACGATGACTGCGGTGCAGATGTATGCACCCGGAGATATCCGGACCGAGGAGGTTGCGGTGCCTACGCCGGGCCCCGGTGAGGTCCTGATGCAGGTGGCTGCCTGCGGCGTGTGCGGATCCGACTTCGATCGGATGTATGTCAAGGGCGGGCACACCCTGCCGTTGATCTGCGGGCATGAGTTCTCCGCTTACGTGGCCTCCTTGGGGCCCGGCGTGGATGAGGTGCAGGTCGGCGATCTGGTCACCGTGCCGCCGATGCTGCCCTGCCGCCGATGTGCGCCATGCACCCAGGGGCACTACTCCTTGTGCGTGGACTACGACTACTACGGGTCCCGGCGGGACGGCGCCTACGCAGAGTTCGTGGCCGGCCCGGCCGCACCGCTGGTCAAGGTCCCCGAGGGGCTGGATCCCCGGGCGGCTGCGATGGTGGACCCTTCGGCGATCGCCCTGCACGGCATCTGGCGGTCCCGGCTGCGGGCCGGGGACCGGGTCGCGGTGCTCGGCGGTGGCGGGCCGATCGGGCTGTTCGCGGTGCAGTGGGCACGGATCATGGGGGCCGCGCAGATCGTGGCGGTGGACACCTCTGAGGCCAAGGCCGAACTGGCCCGCCAGGCGGGGGCGACCACCGCGCTGGCTGACCCGGGGCAACTGGCCGAGGTCGCCGGTGACGGGTTCGATGTGGTCGTGGAGACCTCCGGAGTCCCGGCGGTGGCCGACCAGGCGGTCGGCGCGGCCGGACGACACGGTGATGTGGTGCTGATCGGGATCCCGAATTCCGCGGTGCAGATCTCCGATGCGAACTGGGCGCGGTTGATGCGCCTGGAGATCAACATCCGCGGCAGCTGGAACTCTTTCTCCGCCCCATTCCCCGGTGCGGAGTGGACCACCACGCTGGCGAAGATGGCCAGCGGGGATTTGGCCTGGGAGTTCATGATCACCCACGAACTCGGTCTGGATAAGGTCGATGACACCATCTCGGCGATGGCGGCCCGCTCGATCCACTCGGTCAAGGTGATGTTCCTCCCGGAGTTGACCGGTCGCTGAGACAGACCCGCCGAACGAGGGTCAGACCTCCTCGATGCCCTCGGCGATTGCCTCGAGCAGGATCGCCACGGAGATCGCTCCCGGATCCCGGTGACCCAGGCTGCGCTCGCCCAGTGACTTCGCCTTCCCGACCCGGGCGACCAGGTCCGTCGTCGCCGCTGACCCGGCCGCTGCCGCGTCTGCGGCGGCCCGGGCAACTGCCAGCAGGCCGCCGGGTTGAGCGTCCTGGGCTGCTTGGGCGGCGGGCACCAGGGCATCGAGCATCGTCTTCTGGCCAGGCTCGGCCCGGCCGCGAGCGCGGACCCCCGCCGCGGCTTCCTGCAGTGCGCTGCTCAAGCCGTCGGCGGTGAGCACCTGGTCCTGCAGCACCTTGCCCGGTGCACGGAACATCGTCCCGAACACCGCACCGGAGGCACCGCCGCTGCTGGCCAGGACCGCTGAGCCGACGGTCTTGAACGCGTCGCCGGCCGTGCTCAGCTCGGCCTCCTGCAGGGCATCGCGTGCGGCGGTGAAGCCTCGGGACATTCCGGACCCGTGGTCGCCGTCGCCGATGGCCCGGTCGGCCCGGGTGAGCTCCTCCCGGGCGTCGATGATCGCCTGGCAGGCGCCGATCAGCACCTGGCGCAGCTGGGTCAGATCGAGGGTCTGCGCCATCGGGTCAACCCTGGGTGAAGGGCACTGAGCGACACGGTGCCTCCAGCAGTTCGGCTATCTGATCGTCCAGGCGCATCAGGGTGATGGAGAAACCGGCCATCTCCTGGGAGGTGAAGTAGGCCCCGAGGTCGGTACGGGCCACCTCGATGCCGTGATCGGCCAGCAGCTGGGCCACCCTGCGGTAGACGATCAGCAGTTCCATCTGGGTGGTGGCGCCGAGGTTGTTGATCAGGACCGCCACCCGGTCTCCGGAGGTGAACGGCAGGTCGGACAGGATCCGGTCCATCATCTGCTCGGTGAGCTCATCGGCGGGCATCATCGCCGAGCGGGCCACGCCCATCTCACCATGCACTCCGAGGCCGATTTCGATCTCGTCATCGCCGAGCTCGAAGGTCAGAGCCCCGGTATCCGGCAGTGTCCCGGCCCGCACGGCCACACCCAGGGTGCGGGTGGCGTCCTGGGCGCGAGCGGTCACGGCAGCGGCGTCGGCCAGGCTCATCCCCCGGGCGCAGGCGGCCCCGGCGACCTTGACCACGTAGAAGGCCCCGCCGATGCCGCGGCGACCTTCGATGTCCTCGGTGGCCACATCGTCGCGGACCAGGATGGTAGCGGTGTTCACGTCGTCGTCCTGCGCGAGTTCGCCGCCCATATCGAAGTTCATCACGTCCCCGGCGTAGTTGCCGTAGACCAGCAGCACCCCGGCGCCGGTGTCAGCGGCCGTGATCGCCTCCTGGACGTGCTGGGGTGCGGGGGCGGCGAAGATGTCTCCGGAGACACTGGCGTCGGCCAGACCGGGACCGACGTAGGCCCCATACATGGGCTCGTGGCCGGAGCCTCCGCCGACCACCAGGCCGACCTTGCCCTGGTCCAACTCGGACCGGCGCACCACCCGTGACCCGGCGGAGCGGGTGAGCAGGCCTTGGGAGACGGCTACCAACCCGTCCAACACCTCGTCGACGACGTCGTCGGGGTTATTGATGATCTTCTTCGCCTCGGACATGACTACCTCATTGTGGTCGGGCGGATCCGGTGCCCCGCCGAGGGGGTCGGCGGGCGGTCTCCGCGACCCTACCGATGGTACTCCGGACCCGGCGTTGCCCATAAGCCTCGCCGGCGGGCCCAGAGCGCCAGATCGGTCATGCGGCAGGCGGGCGCGGGTGCGGGTGCGGGTGCGCACAGGCGAAGGGCGGGGCCCGGTAATCCCTGGCCCCGCCCTTGTATCAGGCGGCGATATGCCGAGCGGTCAGCGCTTCAGTTGACGGTCTGCGCCATCTGACGGGTGGCCGCGACGGCCTGGCGGACTCGCTGTCCGAGCTCGGCGTCGACCTGGTCCCAGTAGGCCAGTGCGCGCTCCCGGATCTCATCGGACACCACCTCACCGACGTGACCGGCGATGTTGCCCACCAGCCGTTCCCGGGCGGCATCGTCGAGGACCTCGCGGTACAACGTGCCGGGCTGGCCGAAGTCATCGTCCTCGGGGTGCAGGGTGTGCGCGGCCCGGGTCATCTCGCCGTCGGAGTCCCAGTTTCCCTCCTCGGCCCGGGAGGCATCGGCGGCCGGCCCGCCCTTGGAGTTCGGCGCATAGACCGGGGTGTCTGGCGAGGCCCACGCGTACCGCATCCCACCTTCCTTGCTGTAGGAGTTCACCGGTGCCTTCGGTGCGTTCACCGGCAGCTGTGCGTGGTTGGTGCCGACCCGGTACCGGTGGGCATCGGCGTAGGAGAAGATCCGCGCGAGCAGCATCTTGTCCGGGCTGGGACCGATGCCGGGAACGAAGTTCGAGGGAGCCAGTGCGGCCTGCTCGATCTGGGCGAAGAAGTTCTCCGGGTTGCGGTCCAGGGTCATGGTGCCGACCTTGATCAGCGGGTAGTCCCCCTGCGGCCAGACCTTGGTCAGGTCGAAGGGGTTGAACCGGTAGGTCTTGGCGTCCTCGTAGGGCATCACCTGTACGTACAGGGTCCAGCTCGGGTGATCCCCGCGCTCGATCGCCTCATAGAGATCCCGGCGGTGGTAGTCGGAGTCCTCACCGGCAATCTGGTCGGCCTCCGCGGCGGTCAGGAACTCATTGCCCTGGTCGGTCTTGAAGTGGTACTTCACCCAGAACCGCTCGCCTTCGGCGTTGATCCACTGGTAGGTGTGCGAGCCGAATCCGTCCATAGTGCGCCAGTTGCGCGGGATGCCTCGGTCACCCATCAGCCAGGTGACCTGGTGGGCGCTCTCCGGGGAGAGGCTCCAGAAGTCCCACTGCATGTCGTTGTCCCGCAGGCCGGAGCCGGGCAGACGCTTCTGGGACCGGATGAAGTCGGGGAACTTGATGCCGTCCCGGATGAAGAAGATCGGGGTGTTGTTGCCGACCAGGTCGTAGTTGCCTTCGGAGGTGTAGAACTTGATCGCGAAGCCGCGCGGGTCGCGCCAGGTGTCCGGGCTGCCCTGCTCACCGGCGACGGTGGAGAACCGGATCATCATCTCGGTTTCGACACCGGGCTGGAACAGTGCCGCCTTGGTGTACGCCGAGACGTCCTCGGTGGTGACGAACCGGCCGAAGGCACCCCCACCCTTGGCGTGGACCACCCGCTCCGGCACGCGTTCACGGTTGAACTGCGCCAGCTTCTCCACCAGGTAGTGGTCATGCAGCGCGATCGGGCCCTCATTGCCGACACTCAGGGAGTGGGCGTCACTGGCTACCGGGGCACCAGAATTGTTTGTGGTGGCGTTGTGGGTCAACGTTGCTCCTGTTCAGTTGGTTGTTTGTGCATTGCTTCATACCGGGCCTGCTCGTCGGTGCTCTGTTCGCCAGCGCTGCCCGGACCGCTGTCGCAGCCTGCGCACAGTCCCCGGAACAGCACGTCTGCGGCGACGATGCGCATCCCCCCGGTTTCCGAGGGGTCCAGGCAAGGGGCGGAGCCGACGACGCAGCTGACGTCCTGCACCGCCCCGCACTGGATGCACATCACGTGATGGTGGTTGTCCCCGGTACGGGTCTCATACCTACCCGGGGAGCCCGGGGTGTGGATCTTCCGAACCAGGCCCCACTCGGTCAGGTCGGTGAGGACCAGGTACACCGATTGCACGGTCAGCTCCGGCAACTGCGAGCGCGCAGCGCCCAGGACATCCTCGGCGGTGGCGTGGGGCAGCCGGTCCACAGCGTCCAGGACTGCCAGACGCTGTTTGGTGACTCGTCGGCCGAGGTCGCGCAGCGCAGCCGGCCAGCGGGTGGCTGCGGGTGCCGCCCGGGGTGTGCTCTGCGTGGTCATGCTGCCAAGCCTATCCATTAATCCTGAGTAACTCAAAATAGGCTTATGGGCAGGCGCTCGTGATCAGCCGGCCAGTTCACGGCAGGTGGCCAGCTACCCTGCCCGGGGGCCGGGTCAACCGACCGGCCCCGGTAACCGGGCGCTCTGGTGCCCGAAAGGTGAGAGGACTTCCATGGGATCGATCCGAGTGGCTATTGCGGGCGTCGGGAACTGCGCGGCTTCCCTGGTCCAGGGCGTGCAGTTCTATGCCGGGGCCGACCCGAACGGCACGGTACCGGGGCTGATGCATGTGCAGTTCGGTGGCTACCACATCGGAGATATCGAGTTCGTCGCCGCCTTCGACGTCGACGCCAAGAAGGTCGGCTTCGACCTGTCCGAGGCGATCGTGGCCAGTGAGAACAACACCATCAAGCTGTGCGATGTCCCGCCCCTGAATGTGCCGGTGCAGCGTGGCCCCACGATGGATGGTTTTGGCAAGTATTACCAGGAGCAGGTGGCCGAGTCGGCCCAGGACCCGGTCGACGTGGTCGACACGCTGCGGCGCAGCGGCGCCGAGGTTCTGGTCTGCTACCTGCCGGTGGGCTCGGAGGATGCGGCCCGCTTCTACGCCGAGGCGGCACTGGAGGCCGGGGTCGCCTTCGTGAACGCGCTGCCGGTGTTTATCGCCAGCGCGCCGGCGTGGGCACAGAAGTTCGCCGACGCGGGCGTCCCGATCGTCGGTGATGACATCAAGTCCCAGGTTGGCGCCACGATCACCCACCGGGTGCTGGCGCGTCTGTTCCAGGAGCGCGGGGTGGTCCTGGACCGCACGTACCAGCTCAACATCGGGGGAAATATGGACTTCAAGAACATGTTGGAGCGGGACCGGCTGGAATCGAAGAAGACGTCCAAGACCCAGTCGGTGACCTCCAACGTCGACCATGACCTCGGGGAGCAGAACGTGCACATCGGACCATCGGACTACGTGCAGTGGCTCGATGACCGCAAGTGGGCCTACGTGCGGATGGAAGGGCGAGCCTTCGGTGAGGTGCCACTGAACATGGAGTACAAGCTCGAGGTCTGGGATTCGCCGAACTCGGCCGGGATCATCATCGATGCGATCCGGGCAGCGAAGCTGGGCCTGGACCGCGGCCTGGGCGGGCCGTTGCTCAGTGCCGCCAGCTACTTCATGAAGTCCCCACCGGAGCAGTACGACGACGAGACCGCCCGGGCCAAGGTGGAAGCCTTCATCGCCGGCGACCTCGAGCGCTAAGCCCCGAGCCCCCGGCCCCCTGGACCTCCAGGTCCCCCGGACCACCGGCCCCCAAGAGGCGACAGGGGGCCGGAAAATAGCTTGTCGGGCTTTGTAGCGTGGCGGACATGAATATCTTTGTGATGGTGCGTCGTGTCCGGGAACGGGCACCGGCACCAGCGAGCATGGGGATGGCACCCGCTACGTCCTGACTGGGCCGAGCGGCTGATCCGGGACGCCGGTGTGCAACCCGGGGACCTCGTCTTCGACCTGGGCGCAGGAACCGGCGCGCTCACCCTGCCGCTGATCGAGGCGGGGGCGGACGTGGTCGCCATCGAGTTACATCCAAACCGGGCGCGGGCCCTGCGGCGCCGGGTGAATGGGCGGGCCAAGGTGGTGCAGGCCGATCTTGCCGATCTGTACCTGCCCGCCCGTGCTTTCCGGGTGGTGTCCAGTCCGCCATACGCCATCAGCAGCGCGCTGGTGCGCACGCTGCTGGGCGCCATGAGCTTGCGCTCAGCGGACCTGGTGCTCCAGGGCGGTGCCGCGCGCCGGCTGGCCAGCGGGCCGCCGCGGGCCAAACATGCCCGTCGCTACCGACTCCAGGTGGGGCCGGCGGTGCCCCGGCGAGCGTTCCTCAAGCCACCCAAGGTGGACTCGGCGGTGCTGCAGATCCGCCGGGCCTCCAGGTCCCGGGCCCGGGGTGCCGACTAGCCTGACGGATGTGGCCCGCCTCCAGTTGATCGATGACCTGCGCACCGTGCTGGTGCATCGGGATTTCCGGAAGCTGTTCACCGTCCGGCTGGTCTCCCAGTGCGGGGACGGGCTGTTCCAAGCCGGGTTGGCGACGTTGTTCTTCTTCAACCCGGAGAATCTCGCGACCGCCGGGGCCGTGGCCGCCGCCTTCGCGGTGCTGCTGTTGCCATTCACCGTCGTCGGCCCGTTTGTGGGTCCGCTGCTGGACCGCTGGCGTCGACGACAGGTGCTGCTGATCGGCAACGCGATCCGGGTGGTGCTGGCCCTGGTGCTGGCCGCCCTGATGATCTCGGTGGGTGTGGGGCCGGCGGTATACGTGCTCGCTTTGGTCACCCTCGGAGTGAATCGGTTCCTGTTGGCCGCGCTGTCGGCCGGGCAACCGCGGGTCGTGCCACGCGAACAGTTGATGATCGCCAACTCCCTCAGCCCTACCCTCGGTGCGGTCTCCGCCGTCGCCGGTGCGGCAATCGGGTTCGGGCTGGGCTTGGTCGTCCCCGAAGGACGGGCGATGGATGGTGCCGTACTCACCTGCGCGGCTGTGGTGTTCGGCGTTGCCTCGCTGCTCGCCCTGCGGCTTGCTCCCGACCGGCTCGGTCCGGACCGGGCACAGTTGCGAACCACCTCCTGGGCCCAGGTCGGCCAGGACGCGGGGGCCACGCTGGCCGAGATGGTCGACGGCGCTCGCTACTTGATTGCCCGCCGCACCCCGGGTGCGGGGTTGGCGGTGATGGCCGCGCACCGGTTCCTGTACGGGCTGAACTTCATCGCCCTGATCCTGATCTCCCGGAACCTGCTCGTGGACCCGGCCGACGCCGCCGCCGGACTGGCGATGTTCGGGTTGCTGGCAGGTATTTCCTTCGCCGGCAACGGGCTGGCGATCATCGCTACCCCCGCGGCCCGGGCCCGCCTCGAACCGGCCGCCTGGGTATTGATCTGCCTGGGGGCCGGGGCCCTGAGTCAGGTGGTGCTGGCGACGACGCCGCAGCAGTGGGTGATCGCCGCGGCCGCACTGCTGCTGGGGTTCTCCGTGCAAGGGGCCAAGATCGCCGTGGACACGATCGTGCACCGGGACACCCGCGACGACGCCCGCGGGCGGGCCTTTGCGTTGTATGACGTGCTATACAACGCCGCCTTCGTCGGCGCCGCCGCATTGGCTGCGCTGGTCCTACCCGACACCGGATACTCGCGGGGAGTCTTCGGGGCCCTGGCGCTGCTGTACGTTCTGCTGGCGCTGGCCTACCGGCGTACGCCGGTGGCTCCCGTCGAGGTGCTACCCAGCAAGGGCTGAGATCTCAGCGGGATTCGGTCAGCGCCCTGCGCGGTGTGCCGAGCCCTGCGCAGTGTGCCAAGCCCTGCGCAGTGACCACCATCTCGCCGAGAGCCGGTGCTCCGGCGCGGTGGTTCAGCTGCCTTCCTGGGACTGGTGCTCATCCCACCACCGGAGCAATTCAGCGCGGGCTTCGCCGGGCTCCATCGGACCGTGCTCCATCCGCAGCCCCAGCAGGTGCTGATAGGCCTTGCCCACCACCGGCCCGGGTTTCAGGTCCAGGATCTGCATGATCTGAGTGCCGTCCAGGTCCGGGCGGATCGCCTTGATCTCCTCCTCTTCGGCGAGATCGGCGATGCGTTGTTCCAGATCGTCGTAGGCATGGGCGAGCCGGGCTGCCTTGCGTTTGTTCCGGGTGGTGCAATCGGCGCGGGTCAGGCGGTGCAGACGCTCGAGTTCCTCGCCCGCGTCGGTGACGTAACGGCGCACCGCTGAGTCCGACCAGGAGGCTTCGCCGTAGCCGTGGAAGCGCAGGTGCAGGAACACGAGCTTGGAGACGGCAGCGATCGTGGCCTTGTCGAAACGCAGCGCCCGCAGCCGTTTGGTGGTCATTTTCGCCCCGACCACCTCGTGGTGGTGGAAGCTGACCCCGCCGCCGGGTTCCATCCGGCGGGTCGCGGGCTTGCCGATGTCGTGCAGCAGCGCAGCCAGACGCAGCACCAGGTCCGGGCCGGGGACCGGCCCATCGGCACCGGTCTCCAGGTCGATCGCCTGGTCCAGCACGGTCAGGGAGTGCTCGTAGACGTCCTTGTGCCGGTGGTGCTCATCGATGGTCATCTGCATCCCCGGCAGTTCGGGCAGGATCACGTCGGCCAAGCCGGTGTAGACCATCAGTTCCAGCCCCCTGCGGGGGGCCGGGGCCAGCATCAGACGCACCAGTTCGCCCTGCACCCGTTCGGCGGAGACGATCTGCAATCGGTCGGCCATCTCGCTGATGGCACGCATCGCACCCGGATCGACGTCGAATCCCAGCTGGGCGCTGAATCGGGCAGCGCGCATCATCCGCAGGGGGTCATCGTCGAAGGACTGCTCCGGGGCTGCGGGGGTGCGCAGGGACCCATCGGCCAAGTCGGCGAGGCCGCCGAAGGGGTCGACGAAAACGAGCTCGGGCAACCGCAAGGCCATCGCGTTCACGGTGAAGTCCCGGCGGGAGAGGTCGCCGTCCAGCGAGTCGCCGTAGGCCACCACGGGTTTGCGGGAGGCCGGGTCGTAGGCCTCGGTGCGGTAGGTGGTCACCTCCACCACCGCATCGCCCTGGCGGGCACCGATAGTGCCGAAGTCCCGGCCCATGTCCCAGATCGCGTGGCCCCACTCGGACAAGATCTGCTCGGTCTGCTCCGGAAGGGCGGAGGTGGCGAAGTCCAGATCGATGGAAGCCTTACCGAGGAACGCGTCCCGGACCGGACCGCCGACCAGGGCGAGTTCGTGACCGGCCGCGGCGAAGCGCTCCCCGAGCTCGATCGCCTGGGGAGCGAACTCGGCGATCACACCCAGAGCGGTACGCAGCAGTTCGGCGGGAGCAGCGGATGACGGGCCTGACATGGTCACGTCCTGCGGGTTCGAAGACACAACGAACCAGATTGCCACGAGCAGGGCCCACGGGCCTACTCACCCGCCGTCGAACCGCACTCATCCGGGCCCGCCACACACCCGCGCGGCCTGAGGGGTATGCAGCCTCGCCGGGCGGGCAGCCCCCGGCACTGCACCGTGATCGTTACAGTGTTGATATGTCCGTTCCCGCTCCGACGCCAGGCCACCGGGTGCCCAAGCCCGCGCCGGTGCGCCGGCCTGCGCCCACCACGCATCATCTGCCGGTGGTCGATGAGACCTCGGCCGGTGGTCTGGTGGTCGACGTCGTGGACGGAATGGCGGTCACGGCCATCATCGCCCGACGCAACCGTGCCGGGCGCTTGGAATGGTGCCTGCCCAAAGGGCACCTGGAAGGCAGCGAGACCGCCGCCGAAGCAGCCGTCCGCGAGATCGCCGAGGAAACCGGGATCGAGGGTCAGGTACTGCGGCATCTGAACACTATCGATTACTGGTTTGCCGGGACCGACCGGCGGGTACACAAGGTGGTCCACCACTACCTGCTGCGCGCACTCGGCGGTGAGCTGACTATCGAGAACGATCCGGATCAGGAGGCTGAGGACGTGGCCTGGGTGCTGCTCGATGAAGTGGCGATCCAACTGGCCTACCCCAATGAGCGGCGCGTGGTGGCCACCGCCCGGGACGTGTTGGCCGGGCGATCGTGACCCGGCCGAGGCGCCCAGTGGTCATCGGATGAACCTCGGATCCCGCCGCTGGTCCCATTGGCTGTGCGCGGCAGCGCTCAGCGGTGTGCTGCTGCTCACGCTCAGTATCGCCATCCCTGCGCAGGCCGAGCCGCAGGAGGACGATCCGGACGGACTCAGCGTGGAACTCACCCAGATCAACCCCTCCGTCCTGCGTCCCGGGGAAGACCTGACCATCCGCGGCACGATCACCAACGACACCACCGAGCCGGTGCAAGACCCCATGGTCCGGATGCAGATGCAGGCCCATGTCCCCGACACCAGCGAGGCCCTCGCCGGCTGGTTGGACGGCACCATCAGCGCCAACATCGTGGCCCTGACCGCGCAGGAACTGGACACCGAGATCGAACCCGGTTCCTCCGCCTCGTTCACCGTGTCCATCCCCGATGACGACTCCCCGTTCCTCGGTGTCCCAGCGTGGGGGCCGCGCGGGTTCGAGGTATCGGTCTCCACCCCCGAACTGAGCGCCACCACTCGCAACGTCTTACTCTGGTTCCCCGACCAGTCCCCGCTACCAGCACCCAGCGAGCTGACGGTCCTGGCGCCGTTCACCCCCACTGCCGCGGAGTGGCACGAGGCCATCGACAGCGAGGTCCCGGTCGGTGAGGTCGCCGCAGAGCGCTTCGGGGACCTGATGGAGGCCACCGAAGCCGACGCCGTCACCTGGGCCCTGGACCCAGCTGTCCTGGAGGAGCACGCACCGGTACCGACCTCGATCCAGGACATGGTCCCTGCTACCGACATCCCCGGCACCGCCCAGGACGATGCCGCAACCGACGAGCCTGGCGCCGACGACACCGGCGAGATCGAGGACCCCGACGGCGCAGCAGAGACCGGCAGCGAGCAGCCGGCCGCCGGCGATATCGAGGAACTGCTCGAGGACTTCGCCGCCGGTGCCCGGGGCCGGGACATCATCCAGCTCGACTACGCCGATACCGACCTCAGCGCCCTGGCCCACGCCCAGGATCTGACGATGTTGCGCGTCGGCAGCGAGCGCGGGCAGACACTGCTGACCGACGCCGGGATCAGTGTGCTGGACGATGTCCGCTGGCCGGCCGGCCGAATCGATGGCCAATCGCTGTCTGCCCTCGCCGGTGAGGACACCCAGGCAGTGGTGCTGTCGGAGACCACTCTGCCGGCCGACCCCGCCCTGAGCACCTCAGCACCGGCCCGCACCGAAGTCGACACCGACTCCGGGGCCTTGGATACCGTGGTGTGGGATGCCGACCTTTCGGAGCTGCTGGCCGGGCAGTCCGCCGACAGCGAGGACCGGGAATCCTTACTCACCCGGCAACTGGTCTTGGCCGAGACCGCGCTACTGGTGCGCGATGGTGGCGAGGAAGCCCGGGGTCTGCTGGCGGCCCTGCCGCGCGATGCCACCGCTGCGGGGTTGGCCGGTCATCTGGACCAACTCGCACAGGCGCCCTGGCTGGAACTGACGAACCTGCGCGGCCTGCTGGGCCGGGCGGACTCCGGGGACGTGCGGATTCCGCCGCCGCAGACCCTCACCGATTCCCGGCGGCTGAGCCCCGAGGCCCTGAACGATATGGAGGCGGATCACGAGACGATCAGTACCTTCGCCGGTATCGTCTCCGAGCCCGACGTGCTGCTGGATGGCTTCCAACCCGCGCTGCTGACCAGCCTCGGCCACGCCTGGGTCACCGACCCGGCCGGGCGGGAGGAGTTGGCGAACGCCTCGGCCGGAAACGTCGAGGAGTTGGCTGACTCGATCCAAGTGGAACTGGGCAGCACACCCAACCTGATCGCCCGGACTGGAGAGTTACCGATCACCGTCGAAAGCGCGCTACCGATGCCGGCCGAGGTCGTGGTGAGCCTCGAACCCCACGACCCGCGTCTGCGGGCACCGGAGGAGGTCGAGGCAGCTTTGGAGCCGCAGACCTTGACCACCGTCCAGGTGCCCATCCAGGGGGTGGCCAACGGCAACGTCGACGTGACCGCCGAGGTCCGGGACACCGCCGGGGCCCGGGTCAGTGAGGGTGCCCAGTTCGCAGTGCGGGTGCGGGCCGACTGGGAGGACATCGGAACGGTCATCGTGGTCAGCTTGCTGGCGGTGGCGTTCGTGGTCGGCCTGGCGCGCACGATCCGTTCCGGTCGCCGCGGTAATAAGGGCGCCGGGCAACCCGTCGGTGGTGAGCAGCGATGAGTAAGGGGTCGGGGCTGGCCGGTTCGGCCGTGGTGATGTTCGCCGGGACGTTGACCTCCCGGGCGCTGGGTCTGGTGCGGTCAGCGTTACTGGTCGCCGCGATCTTCTCCCTGGGTGGTGCCGCCGATGCGTTCTCGGTGGCCAACAAGCTGCCGAACATCATCTACATGCTCATCGCCGGCGGAGTGCTCAACGCGGTCCTCGTGCCCCAGATCGTGCGGGCGATGCGCCGCGAGGACGGCGGCCAGGAGTACGTCAACCGTCTGCTCACCCTGGCCGGCACAGTGCTGCTCGCGGTGACCGTGCTGCTCACCCTGGCCGCGCCACTGCTGATCACCCTGTACGCCGCAGAGTTCCGCCAGGGACCCTGGGCTCCGGTCGCCACCAGCTTCGCGATGTTCTGCATTCCGCAGTTGTTCTTCTACGGGATGTACACCCTGCTCGGTCAGGTCCTGAACGCCCGGTCCAACTTCGGCCCGTACATGTGGGCGCCGGCACTGAACAACGTCATCGCCATCGCCGGCCTGGCCATCTATATCGGCGTGTTCGGCACCTTCAACCCCGACAATCCCGACCCCGCCTCGGCCTACGGCGCCGACCGGATTCTGCTCCTTGCCGGCACCGCCACCCTGGGGGTAGCCGCTCAGGCGGCAATTCTGATCGTGCCCCTGGTGCGTTCCGGGTTCCGGTTCCGGCCGGTGTGGGGGATCCGCGGCTCGGGCTTGGGCACCGCCACCCGGGTCGCGTGGTGGGCGTTCCTGGCCCTGTTGTGCGGCCAGGTCGGCTACCTGGCCGTTTCCAACTTGGCGGCGGCGGCCTCCACCGCCGCTGCGCAGGACGCTGCGATCGCCGGGAACGCCGCGTACGACGTCGCGTTCATGGTCTTCATGCTGCCGCAGTCACTGATCACCGTCTCCCTGGTGACGGCAATGTTCACCCGTCTGTCCGGACACGCTGCGTCCGGGGACGGGGCGCGGGTCCGGGACGACCTTTCCCTGGGACTGCGCACCCTGGGTGTGTTCACCGTGTTCGCAGCCGGCGCTCTGGCGGTCCTCGCCATCCCGCTGATCCAGGTGATCCAACTCGACGTCGCCACCTTCGAGGCCTATCGCGCCGTCGGCGGGGTGCTGGTGGCCATGCTCATTGGCTTGCCGGCCATCGCGATCTGGACGATGACCCAGCGGGTGTACTTCGCCTATGAGGACACCAAAGCCCTGTTCTACATCCAGATCCCGATGGCCGCGATCCAAATCGGGGGCTGTCTGGCGACATTCTGGCTCGCTGAACCGCACTGGTGGGTGGCCGGCTCCGGCTTGGCCACCGCGGCCTCCTCGATGTTCGGGGCGGTGTTCTCCTTCGTAGCGCTGCGCCGCAAACTGCCCAGCCTGGACGGGTCGCGGGTCCTGCGCACCTACCTGCGCCTGACCATCGCACTGATCCCGGCGATACTCATCGGCTGGGGATTCCTGCACCTGTGGGGGGTGCAGACCACCTTCGTCGGGGCGGTACTGCGGGTAGTGCTGCTGGGCGCGTTGATGGGCCTGGTCTACCTGATCCTGCTGCGCCGGTTGGGCGTCGATGAGCTGGACGGACTGCTGGCCCGAGTGGGCGGTCTCATCGAACCGCTGACCCGGCGGTTGGCGCCCGTGACCCGGCGGCTGCCGGGGACCGATCGGGTGCGTACGATATGGGACACGATCACTGGTCAGCGACAGCGGAGGGGAGGCGTGCGGATGAGTACCCGAGCCGGCGAGACACTCGTTGCCGGTGAGGTGCTGTCCGGACGTTATCGGCTCGTTGAGCCGGTGGCTGCTGACTCGGCGCACACCGCGCACTGGCTCGGGGTGGACACCATCCTGGAGCGGCAGGTTCGGATCGTCACGATCAGCAGCACTCACCGCGAGGATGCCCTGGATGCGGCCCGCCGGGCCGCGCTGATCTCAGATGAACGACTGGTGCGGATCCTGCGGGTGGGCACCCATGACGGCATCGGCTTCGTCGTCACCGAGGTAACCTCCGGGCCCACCCTCGCCGATCTGCTCACCCGCGGGCGGCTGCATCCCGAGCAGGCTCGCGCGATCGTCGGGGAAGCTGCGGCAGCCCTTGAGGTGGCGCGCCGCCGGGGCGTGCACCACCAGCAGATTCGTCCGACGGCGATCCACCTGGATCCCTCCTGGGCGGTACGCGTCTCCGGGCTCGCCTTCGATGCCGCCGCCGCCGGGGTGCAGCCAGAGCACGCCCGAGCCGCTGCGCGCACCGATGCCGTGGACCTGGTCCAGTTGCTCTACGCCGCCCTGAGTGCCACCTGGCCGGGTAGTGCCGAACTGAGCGGTGGGGTCCCGGCCAGCAGCCGCGACAATGGCGCTCCGGTACCCCTAGCCGAACTGCACCAGGACATCCCCCATGACCTGGACACGCTGTGCGCGGTGACGTTCGGTCCGCATCAGGACGGGCCTTACACCCCCGGGGAGCTGACGCGGGACCTGGAGCCCTGGCCCGAGCCCGGCACCGGACCGCTGTACGCCGAGGCCGCCATCCTCGACGAGCCGGGGACACCTGATCCCCGCGGCGCTGCCGGGCCGGGTGCTGGCGGCGCTGATCAGCCCGCCCCTGCCACGCCCTACCGCGGGCTGCCGGTCGGTGTGCTGCCCGACAGCGGCAGTCACGCACCCGGGGATCCGGACCGGGGAGATCTATCCGATCCCGCACCCCTCGGTGGCGGGGGGGTGGCGCCCTGGCCCGCGGTGCCGGCCGCAGCAGCCGGCGCAGAGGCTGGCCCGATGGCGCCGGACACCTCCGGTTGGGCGCCCCAGCCGCCCCCCGCCGCTGGTCCCAAGCCGCCGTTCGACGAGTTGATCCGCGCGGAGTCCGAACGGCACCAGCCGCAGATCCTGGACACCTACATGGCCCGCCATGAGCGGCGCGGGCCGGCGGCGCAGACGCACTCCGCCCCGCCCACGGACATGCCTGCTGCGCCGGCCCAGCCGCAGGTCACGGACGGCAGTGGTGCCACGGCGGTGGCGCCCCCGGGTTCGATCGAATCAGCACCTGCTGATGCGCCGCCGACGGCCAGCCCCCCTCCCGGTGTACCCGATACCCCGAATGGGCCGGCGGTCGCCAGCACCGGCACGCCACCGCAGGCCCCCGATGCTCCCCGCGGTGCGGCCTTCGGCCTCACCGATCCTGCCACCGGGCCGGGCCCGCACGGGCCCGGAGCGTTCAGTGCCGGCGGCCACAGTCCCGGGACCGCCACCTGGTTCGGTGCCGGTGGGCCGGGGTCCGGCGACCCTGCGAGTGCCGGAGCCGCCGGTACTGGCTGGCCCGGCGCTTCTGGGCCCGCCGGGACGAATGCAGCCTCCGGACCGGACCCCGCTCCCGGGTCCGGAGCAGGCGGCGGCGCGGCGTCGAGTGCAGCAGCAGTGTCCGGAGCGCTGGGCTCGGCCGCCGGAACTATCGCCGGATTCGTCGTGGGCGGGTCCCGCCGCGCTGCGGTAGGGGTGCGCTCCGTGGCGAGTAAGACCGCCGACTCCACTCGCCGATTGACCAGCGGACTGCGTGCCGAACCAGAGGACGAATCATCGACCGAGGTACACACCGCCTCCCGGCCGGCGGTGGCCAGTGACTCCGATTGGGATGAACCCCAGGCGGACCCGCAGAGCCAGCACAGTTACACCGCCGCGGGTCTGTCGGATTCGGCCGGCGGAGACGATGACGACACCTGGGCTCAGGCCGACCAGGACCGGTTCAACCCCACCCCGGTGGTCATTCTGACCATGATCGCTGGGCTGATCGTGGCCGGCGTCCTGGCGTTCTCCTCGCTGCGCGATGCCCGCACCTCTTTCAATCCCGAGGCCACCACCGGACCCACCGCCACAGTCGAACCGACGGAGGAGGACGAGGAGGACGAGGCGGAGCCAGAGCCGGAGCCCACCGAGACCGAGACCGAAGAGGAGCAGGAGGGCCCGCCCCCGGTGATCGATACCGCTCGCGCTCTGGATCCCTCCACCGGCAGCGGTGACAACGAGGAACTGGCCTATCTCGCCGTCGATGAGAACCCGGACACGATCTGGCGCTCCCTGCGCTACAACGATCCCCAGTACGGGATGAAGGACGGTGTGGGCCTGGCGGTCTTCCTGTCCGAGCCCGCCATCGTCTCCGAGGTCACCATCGACGTCCAGGGTGAGGGTGGGCTGGTGCAGATCCGCGACTCCGACCCGGACTCCCCTGATCAGGGCACAGTTCTCGCCGAGGGCCCGATGGGCCCGGAGGCCACCTACGAACTCGCGGAACCCACCGAGCTCGGCACTCTGGTGCTCTGGTTCCCGGAACTGCCGGTGGCCGAGTCCGATGGTCGCAATCGCATCGAGCTTGCCGAGGTCCAGGTCGAGTAGGGCGGCTGCCCGTCAGGGAACAACTGCCATAGACCCGCTGTTGGCCCTGATAGACACCCCCGCCACGAGAAACTGAAGGATTTTCACCATGCCCCAGACTGTGCATCAGGTCGTCATCATCGGATCCGGGCCCGCCGGCTACACCGCGGCGGTCTACGCCGCACGAGCGGGCCTGGCCCCCATCGTCTACGCCGGGGAGTTGACCGCCGGTGGTGCCCTGATGAACACCACCGACGTCGAGAACTACCCCGGTTTCCCCGACGGCGTGCTCGGTCCGGAACTGATGGAGAAGATGCAGGCCCAAGCCGAGCGATTCGGCGCCGAGGTCCGCTGGGAGGACGTGACCCACGTCGACCTCGACGCGCCGGTCAAGACGATCACCACCGATGAGGAGACGATCAAGGCCCGCACCGTGATCCTGGCCACCGGCTCGGCCTACAAGGAGCTCGGCCTGCCCGCCGAGAAGGAGTTCTCCGGCCGGGGCGTGAGCTGGTGTGCCACCTGTGATGGGTTCTTCTTCAAAGACCAGGACATCCTCGTGGTCGGCGGCGGGGACTCGGCGATGGAGGAGGCTCTGTTCCTGACCAGGTTCGGGCGGACCGTGACCGTGGTGCACCGCCGCGATGAACTACGGGCCTCGAAGATCATGGCCGACCGGGCACTGGCCTCGGACAAGATCCGGTTCGCCTGGAACAGTGAAGTCGTCGCCATCCACGGTGCGGAGAAAGTCACCGGTGCCACTCTGCGCGACACCGTCACCGGTGAGACCCGAGAGGTCGAGGCCAGCGGGATCTTCGTGGCGATCGGTCACCTGCCCCGCACCGAGCTGATCACCGGGCAGTTGGACCTGGACGATGAGGGTTACATCGCGGTCGACCACCCCAGCACCCGGACCAACATCGAGGGCGTGTTCGCCTGCGGCGACGTCGTCGACCACCACTACCGGCAGGCGGTCACCGCGGCCGGCACCGGTTGCTCGGCAGCGCTGGACGCCGAACGCCACCTCGCAGTGCTGGACGAGGCCGGCACCCCGGACCCCGCCGCCTCCCAGACTCCCGCTGGCGACCCCGCCGAGGCGGCCACCCCGCAAACCGCCGATGTCCACTGACCCCCTTCCCACCCTTGCAGGAGATCTTTGATGAGCACGATTACCGACGTCACCGATGAAACGTTCGAGGCCGAGGTGCTGCAGGCCGACGGCCCGGTCCTGGTCGACTTCTGGGCCGCCTGGTGCGGTCCGTGCCTCCAGTTCGCACCGATTCTCGAGGAGCTCGCCGGCGGTGAACTAGCCGGGAAGATCAAGGTCGCCAAGCTCGACGTCGACGCGAATCCGGGCACCCCCGGCAGTTACGGCGTGGTGTCCATCCCCACCATGAACGTGTATCAGAATGGGGAACTGAAGAAGTCGATCGTGGGTGCGCGCCCGAAGAAGGCGTTCCTCGGTGAGCTGGAGGAATTCCTCAACTGAGCGGGCATCACAGACCGGGAGGGTCGATGAGCAGCAGCGGCCACCATCGCAGTGCCGAGTCCCCGCCGCCGGACACCCCGGGCAGCGGTACCCGCCTCGACCCCTGGCTGAGCAATTACGCCGAGCGCACCCACGGCATGCGGGCCTCGGAGATCCGGGCGCTGTTCTCGGTGGCGAACCGTCCCGAGGTGGTCTCCCTCGCCGGTGGGATGCCGAACCTGGCCTCCCTCCCGCTGGAAGTGATCGCCGATACCACCCAGCGGCTGCTGCATGAACGGGGCGCGGTGGCCCTGCAGTACGGTTCCGGCCAGGGTGAGCAGGGTCTGCGTGAGCAGATCCTGGAGGTGATGGCCCTGGAGGGCATCCAGGCCCATTCCGACGACGTTGTGGTCACCACCGGCTCACAGCAGGCTCTGGACCTGGTCACCCGCATCTTCATCGACCCCGGAGATGTGGTCGTGGCTGAGGCACCCAGTTACGTCGGGGCATTGGGGGTGTTCCGGGCCTATCAGGCCGACGTCGAGCATGTACCGATGGATGATGAGGGACTCATCCCGGAGGCGCTCGAGGAGACCCTGAGTGCACTCGCCGCGGCGGGTCGCCGGGTCAAATTCCTCTACACGGTCCCGAATTTTCACAACCCTGGGGGTGTGACGCTCTCGGCCGAGCGCCGCCCACGAATCGTGGAGATTGCCCGTCGCCACCAGGTGCTCATCCTGGAAGACAACCCCTACGGGTTGCTCGGTTTCGGTGAGGAACCGCTGCCGGCCCTGCACACTCTGGCACCAGAGTCGGTGATCTACCTGGGTTCCTTCTCCAAGACGTTCGCCCCCGGGTACCGGGTTGGTTGGGCCCTGGCTCCGCACGCCGTCCGGGAGCGCCTTGTGCTGGCCAGTGAGTCGGCGATCCTGTGCCCGTCGATGATGAGCCAACTGTCTATCGCGGCCTATCTATCCACCTGCGACTGGCGCGGTCAGATCAAGTCCTATCAAGAGGTCTATCGGGAACGCCGGGACGCTACGTTGACGGCTCTGGCAGAGCACTTGCCGCAAGCGACCTGGACGGTGCCTACCGGCGGGTTCTATACCTGGGTGGGGTTGCCGCCGGGTCTCGATGCCCAGGCGATGCTGCCGCGGGCGGTGACCGCGCTGGTGGCCTATGTGCCGGGCACCGCCTTCTACGCCGATGACCAGGGCCGATCCCACGTGCGCCTGTCCTATTGCTACCCCGAGCCGGATCGCATCGTTGAGGGTGTGCGGCGCCTGGCTGGTGTGGTCAACGCCGAGGCCGAGCTGATCGACATGTTCGGCACCGCCCCGCCCGCATCAGCCCGTCGGGTACCCGGTCAGCACGCACCCGGACCGGATCAGGCCTGAGGATCGATGACCGACACCACTGCCTCGCCCCGCGAGTTTGCGATCGACTCCCGGCCCTTGGACGTGTTGATCCTGGCCGGCGGGCTGTCCCACGAACGTGAGATCTCGGTGCGATCCGGGCGCCGGGTTGCCGAGGCATTGATATCGGTCGGGATGAGCGCCCATGTGCGCGATATCGACCCCGGGCTGCTGGGCTACCTCGAGACCGCTCGCCCGGATGTGGTCTGGCCGCTGCTGCACGGGTCCACCGGGGAGGACGGCTCGGTGCGGGACTTGTTGGCGCTGGCCGGGGTCAACTATGTCGGTACCGACGCCCCTGGGTCCCGGATCGCGTGGAGCAAACCGGTAGCCAAAACGTTGCTGCGACGGTCGGGAGCACACACTCCCGCCTTTGCGACCCTGCCACAGTCCCTGTTCCGCCAGGCCGGGGCCCGGCCGGTGCTCGATACCGTGCTGCGCCAACTCGGCCTGCCCCTGGTGGTCAAACCCGCGAAGGGCGGTTCCGCGCTCGGAGTGAGCATGGTGACCGACGCCGAGGATCTGCCGCAGGCGATGGTCACCTGCTTCTCTTATGGTGACACCGCCCTGATCGAACGGGCCGTCAGTGGTACCGAGCTGGCGTTGTCGGTGGTGGACTTGGGCGAAGGTCCGGTTACCCTTCCGGCGGTCGAGGTCGTCACCCAGGGCGCTTATGACTACGACGCACGTTACAACCCCGGGCGGACCCGGTATTTCGTGCCCGCCCGCCTGGATCCGAGTCAGATTGCCGCGGCCGAGGAGCTGGCCCTGCTGGCGCACCGCCGGTTGGGCCTGCAACACCTGTCCCGCACCGACATGATCCTGGGGGAGGACGGCGAGGCATGGTTCCTGGAAGTCAACGTGGCCCCGGGAATGACCGAGACCTCCCTGCTACCTCAGGCCGCCCAGGCCTCGGGTCTGCCGCTCGGCGAGATCTATGGCGAGATCGCACGCCAGGGCGCCAGTACTATTCGCCACTGAACCCGTTCCCGCCCGGAGTTGCTGCCCGGGCGCCGGGTGATCGACCGCGTTCCCATGCGGACGCGGTTTGAGCGCGGTAGTCGCCCGGGCCGGGATCTAACCGAACTCGCCGTCGGTATGTTCCCCGGCAGTCGGCGAGAACACGCCGGGGTCTTTCGGTGCGAGCACGCTCAGGATCCGGTTCAGGTCTTGGACAGACGCAAACTCAATATTGATGCGCCCTTTGCGCTGACCAAGATTGACTTTTACCTTAGTGTCGAGTTGGTCCGACAATCGGCTGGCGAGGTCATCCAGCGCCGGGCTGTGCTCACCTGCGCGAGGACGACGGCGCATCTCCGGTTGCATCGGGTCCTCACCGAGGGTGATCAGTTCCTCAGTAGCGCGCACGGACAGGCCTTCGGCGACGATCCGTTGGGCCATTCGCTCCATCGCCGCGCCGTCGCTGATTCCGAGCAGGGCGCGAGCGTGCCCTGCGGACAGCACTCCCGCCGCGACCCGCCGCTGGACCAGGGGCGGCAGTTTCAACAACCGGAGGGTGTTGGAGATCTGCGGCCGGGACCGGGCGATCCGCAAGGCGAGCTCATCGTGGGTGCAGTCGAAATCGTCAAGGAGCTGCTGGTAGGCGGCAGCCTCCTCCAGTGGGTTGAGCTGGGCCCGGTGCAGGTTCTCCAGCAGAGCATCCCGGAGCATGTCTTCCTGGGCGGCCTCGCGAATGATCGCCGGGACTGTGCTCTGGCCGGCCAGCTCCGAGGCTCGCCAGCGGCGCTCACCCATAATGAGTTCGTACTGGCCCTCGCCGTGCTCGTCGGTCCCCGTTGCCCGCACGACAACCGGTTGTAGGACCCCTACCTCGCGGATCGAGGAGGCCAGCTCCTCCAGCTCCTCCTCGTCGAAGACCTGGCGGGGTTGCTGGGCGTTGGGCCGGATGGCGGTCATGGGTACTTCAGCGAAGCGTGCCCCGGGCACGGTAACCAGGCCGTCGCCGTCCTCCGCAGCCGCGGGGGCTACCGGAGTGGGCGTATCCCCAGCTACCGAAGATTCGCTATCGGGCTGAGGCTGGCGCCCAGAGCGGCTGCTCGCGGCTGTGGACGTCGTCGTGCCCGGTCCGCTGTGGCCAGCCGGCTCCGGAGCATCGCGGCGATCAGTGGCAGTGGCCGGCCGGGGGCTGGGGGAGGTTTCCTCAGCACGCCCGTCGCCCGAGTGTTGCTCAGCGGGAGGGTCGGTGGCCGGTTCCGGGTCCGGATTGGGGCTCGGGTCGCTTTCGGGAAAGAACACATCCACGGGCCGTCCGGTTGCGCCACCTGCGGTGGGGCCGGAGGGAATGAGGGCTCCTAGGCCGCGGCCCAGTGCCCGACGACGCTCACTCACCGGTCATCTCCTTCGTCGTGCTGCACCTGGCCGGCCGATGCGCTGGGCTGCTCCATCGCTACGGCTGGCTCCGGGCCGCCCGCCGGCGGTGACCCGGTAGCGAGGTTCTGCATCGTGATTTCGCGGGCGGCCTCGCGGTAGGCCAGCGCACCCGATGAGCCCGGGTCATAGGACAGCACGGTCTGTTCATAGCCTGGGGCTTCGGAGATGCGGACCGAGCGGGGAATCGCGGTCCGCAGCGTCTGGGCCGGGAAGTGCTCCCGCACCTCTTCGGCCACTTGTTGAGCGAGGTTGGTCCGGCCGTCGTACATCGTCAACAGGATGGTGGACACGTGCAGGTCGGGGTTCAGGTGGCCTCGGATCAGGTTGATGTTGTTCAGCAGCTGGCTCAGGCCTTCCAGGGCGTAGTACTCGCACTGGATCGGAATCAGCACCTCGCGCGCCGCAACGAACGCGTTGACGGTCAGTAGTCCCAAGCTGGGCGGGCAATCGATGATGATGTAGTCGATCGGGGCTTTACCTGGTGCTTGCCTGGTCTTGAGGAATGCGGCGATGGCGTTCCGCAGTCGGTTCTCTCGAGCCACCATGGAGACCAGTTCGATCTCGGCGCCGGATAGGTCGATCGTGGCCGGTGCGCAAAAGAGTCCGGGAATCGCTTCAGACTCCTGGACCACATCCTCCATTGGGGTTCCATTGATCAACACATCATAGATTGATGGTACTTCGGTGTGATGGTCCACGCCGAGTGCAGTGGAGGCGTTCCCTTGGGGGTCGTTGTCGATGACCAGGACCTGTAAGCCGGCCGTTGCGAGGGCTGCTGCCAGATTCACGGCCGTCGTCGTCTTGCCGACTCCGCCCTTTTGGTTGGCCACGGTAAACACGCGTGTGGTGTCTGGCCGCGAGAACTTCTGTCCGGCCAGGGCGGCTCGTCGCCGGGCGTCTTGGGCCAACTCGGCCGCTAGCGGTGTGCTGTCATCCATAAGCGGGATCGCGTCGATAATAGCGCGTCGTTGTGCCTCGGCGCGGTGCTCCAGCGAGAGCGCGGTGTCTGGTTGCTGATCGCCTTGTGGTTCAATTGAGTCGCTCACCTGGGCGGTAGCCGGATGTCCGTCGTCGTGCACGTCCACTTCCTCGCGCGATAGTCGATGCCTCTGGCCAAGAGTAGACCGGCATCGGCCGGATTCGATAATCCGGCACCGGGTTTCACGTGAAACCTACTGCTATTGCCGCCGCCGACCGGCGTCACGGTACGTCAGGCCGTTTCCGGTGATATGCCACCTGCCCGTAGGTAGTGAGGGTCTGACAGGCACGGACTCCGCAAGACGGTGATTTCCTCTTTCCCGGACACCGACGTACCCGACCGGCATGTGCGTGCGCGCCCGTGAGGGAACTCGACGCTGTGGGCCCCGTCATGGGCCAGGCGGACATGTGCGTGCGTGCCCGCGAGGCAACAACAGCTAGTCCCGATACCGCGCCAGTTTCACGTGAAACAGAGGCGGCCGCACAGGGTGCCGAGGCCCGGCGCCACACTTCGCCTCATTCCCCTAATCCCCAGGCCGCCACTGCCTCCGCGGAGCAAGAAGGGTGCTTAAGACTCGTTCATACTCGCCGGGAACCCACCACTGCTTCCGTGGGGGACCGTGGATGGAGATGACCCGGTGCGATCCGAACACGCATCACCGGCTCGGCAGCCTAGTGGCGGGTATAGATCCCCCGGGGTGGATACGAACGAGGCCAGCCTTTGATAGCTCGCCGTCTGGCCGTGTCGGGGTCGGTGTCAGCGGTTCCAGAACCCCCACCGTGCATGCGCCTGCGTACCTGATCCCGGTGAGGGTCACGGAGGAGGGGCACGGCGATTCTCCGGCTGCCCTGGACCAAGGACGCAGTCCGAGCGACCCCGATCCACATGGTGCGACAGCCGTGTTCGTTGCGATTCGCTACCGTTGTTTCACGTGAAACCGCGCCCCAACCACCGGAGCCATCCCGGCAAATGTTGCCGGCAGGGGCGGCGAGAAGGCCCGGATTGCCCGCGAGGGTCCGGAGCAAGGCTCCAGGCGCGTAAGGCGGCGCACCGGCAGCACTAATCGGCGGTTGGGCACCGTGGGTCTCGGTACGCGCGCCCACGCCCCAGTGGGTATTGAACTCTTCCCGCGAGACACACGTGGCTCTTGGCTCCCGTACTGCCGGCCTGTGCGCACCATGATTGCCCACCCGTTCGAACCGGACGGTTTCACGTGAAACGCTCTCCATGCTTGGCAGGAGACGGGGCTTTCGTCGAGCTTTAGTGCCACAGGTCGTACCCGGAGACCCCCGCCTCGATGTCAGTGCGACCCCGAAGACATGTACAGGGCCCGGCATCCGCGACGACGGTACGGCGCTCGGTCCCAGCTCCGCGACCCGTAGCCCCATGTGCGGACTCATGTCGCTTCCCGCGATGGTAGGCAGTCGCGTCTCGCCGTTTACGGCCACCGATGGGCTCATACCGAAATGGGGGCCGCATCTAGTTCCACGTCGGGCCACTGACACCAAGAGGCCGGCTTCTGGCTTCTCCAGTTCCACGTGAAACATAGCGGCGATCACGGGGTAGCGGGACTCGGAGGCCGTGCCCACTATGTGCACCCACACCTGGCACGCACATCGTCCATGGGGCATAAATCTTGTTCCTGGAGACTGGGTGTCACCCTCGGAGACAACATAGGGATGCTCCGCACCTGGTGGCCCGCAGATCATCCGGACCCCGGACGTGATTCACCGATGCCCTAGTGTCGCCTCCTCCCATATCTGGCCGCAGCAGCGAGTGGGGTTGGCCTGCCAATGCCCATCCACGCGATCAGCCCATCCGGTCCGTAACCGCATCCGGTCCGTAAGCACGAACCGCATCTTGGTCGGAACTCAGGGTTTCACGTGAAACGCTCACCAGCACGATGCTGCCCCTTGCCTACCAGTCGAAGGCCCTCGGCCTAGCCCACCAGTAACGCGCCGCAACACACGATCTCGGCCACGCTGGGAACCTGCACGGCCTAGCCAACGGGGACGGGTCCCTAGCCTTGGACCAAATACCCCACCCGACACCGAACCACGCCCAGCTCTCTCACCGGCCGACGCCGATGCCAGCTGGCGACTTCAGATTTCCGGCCTGGCCCGAAGTCAGCGTTCGTCTGCCTGGTGCTAGAACCAGCGCCCTCTCCGCCATCCCGACCGCACCGTTCCACGTGAAACACGCCTACACCTCGGTGCTACGGAATACCCATACCTGGACCGAGCCTCGGATCACCCGAAAGAACACACTCGGCCCCGCCGCCATACACCACACCATCACGCACGGTCCCATAGGCGGCCTTGCCGCGCGCGGTTCGCTAGGCTGCTGGCCTCTGCCTCCGAATGCCGAGTCCGGATCGGACCCTGGGGCCATACGGGCCCAACCCCAACCTCTGCCCTCACCCCTCTGCAGCGAGACCGTCTGCGGCACCCTCGCTCCGCAGGCACCGAGAAGACACCCAGCCACCCCAGTGCCGGCCCCCGGAACACCGCGACATCGCCACTAAGCTCATCACCCTAGCGCCCGTCAACCCGCTAGGCCCACTCAACGTGCTAGGCCCAGTCAACACGCTAGGGCTAGCCAACACTGCTGGGTAATCGCTTTTTCAACTATCGGGTAGGAACCAGCCGGGTCAACACCTGAATTAGCGTCGTCCCACCTGGACCACCCGGGTCACGTCACCGTCATCAAGCAAATCGATCTCGTGCACCGCCCACGTGCTGGCCCCGAGCCGCTTCAGCGCCGGCAACGCCTCCTCCAGCTCTACCTGCCCGCGCTTCCCCTTCTGCGCCAGCAAGACGCCGCCCGGCTCCAGCAACGGCATCGCGATCCGGCCCAGTTTCTGCATCGCAGCCACCGCTCGAGCGGTGACGGCCGCGAACGCTTTCCGGCCATGCAGTTCTTCGGCCCGGACCTGATGCAGCATCACATTGTCCAGGTCGAGCTCGTCAACTACAGCACCCAGCCATTCGACCCGCCGCTCCATTGGCTCAACCAGGTGCAGATCCAGATCCGGTCGCATCAGCGCCAGGACCACCCCGGGCAAACCCGCCCCGGAACCAAGATCGGCCACCGCCCCCTGCTCCGGCAGGAACGGTGCCACCGCGGCACAGTTGAGAATGTGCCTGGTCCACAGCCGAGGGAGCTCCCTTGGGCCGATCAAACCCCGAAGCTCACCCTCAGCCGCGAGCATCTCCCCGAACCGAACGGCACCGGAGAAGCCAAGGCCGAGAATTTCCCGACTGCGCTCGACCTCGATTATCTCCAGGTCTTGCCGATCCCCAGCCATCGCCTCAGCTGCTTGTCTCGGCCCGGATCACGACTCGGCGATTCGGCTCGGCGCCTTCGGAATCGCTGACCAGACCGGCTGTCGCTACGACATCGTGCACCACCTTGCGCTCGAACGGGTTCATCGGGGACAGGGACATATCCTGCCCGGCAGCCCGAACCTGCCCGATGGCGTCCTCGGCTAGTTCGGTTAACTCTGCCCGGCGGCCCGCCCGGTGTCCGGCGATATCCAGCATCAGCCGACTACGTTCACCACTCGTTGCCTGCACCGCGAGGCGCGTGAGTTCCTGCACCGCATCGAGCACCTCACCGTCGGCGCCGACAAGTTTCCGCAGCCGCTGGTTGCCACCCCCCTCGGCGACAATCTCGACCGCAGCACGGCCATGGTCGATGTCCAGTTCAATATCGCCATCGAGATCGATGATGTCCAGCAATTCCTCGAGGTAGTCCGCTGCGATCTCACCTTCCTCTTCCAAGCGGTGGGCCGCTTCCGTCGTCTTGGTGGGCTCTACCGCCTCGTCGGAAGGCGCGGTGGTCTCAGTGTTCATGGTGTGGTCTGTCCTTCTGGTGGGCTGGCCGGGCCGCGTCATCCGCGGGATTTCTTCTTCTTTTTCCGCTTCTTCTTGCCCGGGTGGGGCTTATTCGGTGCCCGGCCCTTGTTGGGTTTGTTCGCGGTGCCGTTATTTGCGGACCCGCTGCGGTCGGGAGTAGTACTGCCGTTGCTCGAGGCGTCCGGCGCCGGCGACTCCTCGTCATGCTTCGTCGACGCAGCGTCGGCGGCGCCGGCCGCACCGGCCGAGGCGGCGCGCCCATCCACTCCTTCTGGCTTGGGTGCACCCTGCTTCTTCGCCCGGGCCTTGCTCATCGGCTGCTGCCGCTGCCCGCGGGGCTGCTCCGGCTCCGGTTCAGCCTCCACGTCCTCCAACGGCTTGCCCCGACGCGCCGCCTTACGCGCCTTACGTTCCTCCCACGCCTTGTAGGCCTCTGAACCCGGCGTGGGGTTGTTCCGGATCACGTAATACTGCTGACCCATCGACCACAAGTTGGTGGTCGACCAATACACCAGCACACCGATCGGGAAGTTCACACCAGTCACAGCGAAGATGAGTGGCAGCACGTACATCAAGATGCGCTGCTGGCGAGCCATCGGGTTTTCCAGCGCCGTGGATGGCATGTTCTTCATCGTCAGCTGACGCTGCGTGAACAGAGTCGTCAGTGACATGATCACGATCAGCACTGCCGTGACGAACTTGACCTCGATGTCGTCGGACTGAAGGAAAGTCGAGGACAGGGTCGCGCCGAAGATCGAGGACGCCTCGAACTGGATGGCCAGATCCTGAGTCAGGATACCGATCCGGTCGCCGGGATCGCGGGCATAGGTCCCGGCAGCAACCTGCGGCATCGAGTACAACACCCGGAAGAGGGCGAAGAAGATCGGCATCTGGGCCAGAATCGGCAGACAGGATGCGAACGGCGTCGTTCCGTGTTGGCGGTACAGCGCCATCATTTCCTGCTGCATCGCCTGGCGGGAGGCAGGGTCGGTCTTCCCCTTGTACTTCTTCTGCAGCTTCTGCATGTCCGGCTGCAGTAGTTGCATTCCGCGGGAGGCCTTGATCTGGCGCACGAACAGCGGGATCAGCAAAATACGCATCACCAACACCAGGGCAACGATGGACAGCAGCCACGTCCAACCCCCGGCAGGATCCATTCCGAAGAACGTGAGCACATCGTGCGCACGCACCATGATCCAGGCCACGACCCACTTGATCGGCCACAGCAGGTTGTCCAGAAATCCCATGAAGTGATGCTCTCCGCAGTCAGCGCGCGGTGTGCCCGCGCCGGCGGCCCCCGGTGCTGGAGGCTTCCGAATTACTAGGTATGAGGGTACGTGCTTGTGGCGGGGGCCCCGGCCCACCCTGTTCCGGTGCCGATCCAGTCCGGCCACGGTGCTCTCGTGGTGGGGGCACATGATCCACACCCCCGCGCGACCAGGGATTGCACCGCAACACCCGCCACGTGGCCAAGCCCACACCGCGCACTGTCCCGTGCACACGCAGGGCAGTCAGCCCGTACGCCGAGCAGGAGGGATAGTACCGGCAACTCGGTGCGATCCAGGGCGAGACCACCAGTTGGTAGCCCCGGACCAGCCCAATCAGCAACCAGGTCAATGGATTACGCCGGCGGGGGGCGCCGGCTTCCGGGTCGTCGCTTAGGCCATCGTGACCGGCCATCATCGGGGTGCACCACGATGAGCCACAGCGGCCTCGGCGCCGGCGGTCGCTTTGGCACGCGCCCGGCGCAGACCACTGCGCACATCCTGGCAAAGCTCCGCGTACGATGCGGTGCTCGCCGGCGGTAGGGCCCGGATCACCACGGCATGGCCATCATCAAGTGCCGCTACCTCTCCGGCCATCGCGCTGCGCAGCCGCCGCCGCACCACGTTGCGAACCACCGCGTTGCCCACGGCCTTGGACACGACAAAACCCACTCGCGCTGGCTGCTTCGAGTGGGTTCCGGGTTGCCACCCGTAGTGCACGACGACGCGCCTACTACCGCTGCGGGCACCTGCGCGTATCGCCGTAGCGAACTCCTCGCTACCGCGCATCCGGTGACGGGACGGTAGCACCGTGGTTCACGCGGAGATGGACTGGCGACCCTTGCGGCGGCGGGCAGACACGATCGCCCGCCCGGCGCGGGTACGCATCCGGTGACGGAAACCATGCTTGCGGGCACGGCGCCGGTTGCTTGGCTGATAAGTACGCTTGCTCACGGAAGTGCTCCAAAACGGTCGAGAATCGCACCGCCGCGGGGAAGTGGGAGTGCGCCATGATTCCTGCATGTCGCTGGTCGCACGCCCCTACGGCGCGACCAGCGCGTTGTCACACAAGACCGATCCAGAGTACGGCAGCCGGTGATAGCCGGTCAAACTCTCCCCCGGGGCAGTAGACTGCAGCGACGTGGCTGTCAGTGGTGCCGGCCAGACCCGGTCAGGTCAGTACTCCGACCGTGCACATCATGCACAACCTGTGGATACAGTTGTGGATCATCATTTTCTCACTTCCCCTGGGGGTCACGTGTCTGAGTCGTCGCTAGATCCGGCTGCGCTCGGAGCCGGATGGGAACGTGCGATCGAGATCCTCACCAACCGCGGCGACCTCAGCGGATCCCAGCTTGGCTTCATCCGGCTGACCAAACCCCTCGGCGTCATCGACGACACGGTGCTCCTGGCGGTCCCCAGCGATTTCGCCAAGGAGTTCATCGAGACTCGGGCCCGGGAGTCGATCATGAGCTCCCTGTCTGCAGCGCTGACCCACAACGTCAAAGTCGCCGTCACCGTCGACCCCTCTCTGGAAGACGTCGTTCCGATGCCCGCCGAGGAACCGCCACCGGAGCCGGCGCCCGAACCCGCACCGCCACCGCCGCCTCGGGCCGATACCTACAGCACCGGCGTGGACCCGCACGCCCGGCTGAACCCCAACTACACGTTCGATACTTTTGTGATCGGTTCCTCGAACCGATTCGCCCATGCCGCCGCCACCGCCGTCGCCGAAGCCCCGGCCAAGGCCTACAACCCGTTATTTATCTACGGCGACTCCGGGCTGGGTAAGACTCACCTGCTGCACGCCATCGGTCACTACGCCAAGAGCCTCTACCCCGGCATCCGAGTGCGGTACGTCAACTCCGAGGAGTTCACCAACGACTTCATCAACTCCATCCGTGATGACAAGGCTGAAGCGTTCCAACGGCGATACCGCGAAGTAGAAGTACTACTGATCGATGACATCCAGTTCCTGCAGGGCAAGGAACAGACGATGGAGGAGTTCTTCCACACCTTCAACACCCTGCACAACGCCAATAAGCAGGTGGTGATCACCTCCGACCTGCCTCCGAAACTGTTGACCGGATTCGAGGGGCGCTTGCGGTCCCGGTTCGAATGGGGCCTGCTCACCGATGTTCAACCCCCGGACCTGGAAACCAGGATCGCGATTCTGCGTAAGAAGGCGGGTAGTGAAAGTCTGCAGGCACCCTCGGAGGTCCTGGAGTACATCGCCTCCAAGATCTCCTCCAACATCCGGGAGCTGGAGGGTGCCCTGATCCGGGTCACCGCCTTCGCGAACCTGAATCGCCAGGCCGTGGACATGTCCCTGGCGGAAATGGTCCTCAAAGATCTCATCACCGACGACGACAGTGCTGAGATCACACCGTCGTCGATCATGGCTCAGACGGCCACATATTTCGGAGTGACCATCGATGCCTTGTGCAGCGCAGATCGTTCCCGGGTGCTGGTCAACGCCCGTCAGATCGCCATGTACTTGTGTCGGGAACTGACCGAGTTGTCGCTGCCCAAGATCGGTCAGCTCTTTGGTGGTCGCGATCACACCACGGTGATGCACGCGAATCGCAAGATTCGCCAGCAGATGGCCGAACGGCGCTCCACCTTCAACCAAGTCACCGAGTTGACCAACCGCATCAAACAACAGCGTCACAACTAACCGATCCCGCACCTCTCCTTTCCCATGGGCGTCCGCCGGGTAAACGGCCGGTGACGAATCCCCAAGTAAAGCCCGAAATACACAGTTGTGGACACACTTGTGGATGACGGTGGACAGTGGCGCTTATTCGGTGGACCCCAGGCGCCCGACCGGTGGACGCCCGCTGTGCACCGTCGTGTGATGCACAGCCACCCCGCGGCCCTGTGCACCGTCACACACACCCTCATGCACACCCGGTTCATGGGCCTGACCTGCAGGAATACAAGTTTTCCCCAGTGTCCCCAAGTGCTAAGACGACGATGACTATGGTTCTCCAGGTTCACGTGTGTACAACCAACATCTGCCCACCCCGTGCTGCGCGCCATTACATTCCACTCCGCGCCAGACTCATGACCATCTTCACCACGGCTGGGCCCGGACCGCGCACCGGCACCTGTTGGTGTCACTATGATCAGAGCCCATGTCCGTGCAACAGCCCGGGCAGACGACTTGTCATCCACCGGTTCCACAGGAAGGCCGCATCGTGAAGTTCAGTGTCGAGCGAGATGTCCTGGCCGATGCCGTTACGTGGAGCGCCCGGACATTGCCGACCCGGCCCCCGGTCCCGGTCTTGGCCGGTGTGCTGCTCGAGGCTGATGCGGCTGGCACCCTGACCCTGTCCACCTTCGACTACGAGGTCTCGGCACGTTCGCAGGTGCCGGCCGACGTCACCGAGCCGGGACAGGTCTTAGTCCTGGGCCGGTTGCTCGCTGAGATCTCTCGGTCCCTGCCGAACAAGCCGATTGAGATTACCGTTGAGGGGAACAAGGCTCAGTTGCGTTGTGGTTCGGCCAGGTTCACGTTGCTGACGATGCCAACCGACGATTATCCGAATCTTCCCCAGATGCCCGACCAGGTGGGCAGCGTCGATGGCGCGCTCTTCGCCGAGGCGATCGGACAGGTCACCATCGCCGCGGGCCGGGATGAGACCTTGCCCCTGCTGACCGGAGTCCGGATGGAGATCGAAGGTGAGAAGCTCACCTTGCTGGCCACCGATCGGTATCGGCTCGCGATGCGGGAGATCGCCTGGAACCCGGTGTCGCCGTCGGCGGAGTTCGTCGCGCTGGTGCGCGCCCGGACCCTGTCCGATGTCGCCCGGTCCCTTGCCGGTGGCGGCGGGGTGGACATCTCCCTGGCTGAGGGCAACGACATCGTGGGTTTCGAGGCCGGAGGGCGGCGAACCACAAGTCTGCTGGTCGACGGCGATTACCCGCCGGTGCGCCGCCTGTTCCCCGAACAGACCAGCACGCACACCGTGACCCATACTGGCGAACTGATCGAGGCGGCCAAACGAGTCGCGCTGGTCGCTGAGCGCAACACGCCGATCCGGTTGTCGTTCTCCGAGGGTCAGGTAGTCCTGGAAGCCGGACAAGGTGATGACGCCCAGGCCTCTGAGGCACTGGAATCAGTGCTCGAGGGTGAGCCGATCACGACCGCCTTCAACCCCCAGTACCTGCTGGATGGGTTGAACGCTCTGGGCACCCAGTACGTACGGTTGTCGTTGAACCACCCCACCAAGCCGGTGTTGATGACCGGTCAAGACTCCCTCGAAGGTCCGGACCACGCAGACGATTTCCGATACTTGCTGGTACCGATCCGCTTCGCCGGCTAACTCGCCAACCGCCAGCCTCAGGAAGGAGCATTCGATGCACATCGGTATGGTCGGCCTGGGCCGGATGGGCGCCAATATGCGCGACCGATTGCGCACTGCCGGTATCGAGGTCACCGGATTCGACCGGGATGAGTCGATCAGTGATGTCCTCGATCTGCCCGCGCTGGTGCAGCGACTGCCGGCGGCGCCGCGGGTGGTGTGGGTGATGGTCCCGGCCGGTGCGATCACCGAGACGGTGGTGAGTGAACTCGGTGAGTTGCTCAGTTCCGGCGACGTCATCATCGATGGCGGCAATACCAACTTCCATGACGACATCCGCCGAGCACAGGAGCTTGCCGCCCGCGGTATCGGCTATGTCGATGCCGGTGTATCCGGAGGCATCTGGGGCCAGGAGCTGGGATACGGGTTGATGGTCGGCGGGCCCGAGGACCTGATCGAGTACCTGATGCCGGTATTCGACGCGTTGCGGCCCGAGGGTCCACGCTCGGAAGGGTGGGTGCACGCCGGCGGGGTCGGCGCGGGGCACTACGCCAAGATGATCCAC
>Ga0209487_1000189_pt1 | contig 57740 bp, 49 predicted proteins | sample Poulit2012_FD_187524 | JGI IMG/M metagenome (GOLD analysis project Ga0209487, IMG submission 187524) | Agricultural soil microbial communities from Georgia to study Nitrogen management - Poultry litter 2012 (SPAdes) (version 2) | ecosystem: Environmental > Terrestrial > Soil > Agricultural land... | reverse complement strand
TCGGGCTCGAATGTTTATACAACCCGTGAGTGTCGTCGAAAGACGAGGCAACAGGAGATGTATCCGAAGTTAAGGATCGATGGTAAAGCACTACCTGGGCATCGTGCGTGTATAAACTTTCTCTTTTATAGCAAAAAAAGAGGGAGCACGCGGCATCTTCACGAGGGCGGCTCCGCTCAGTGCTAGTTGGCAATTTGAGCTTTTTATTTTTTTCACATATAAACTGCCTTGTTTGCTCTTCTAGCAGGGCAAACAACCTCTTGCTCTCCTACTAGGTGCTATATGGACATCTTGGACAACATTTTCCTGTAGCTGTACAATTCGATCATCAACCAGTGATCCTACGTCCCCCAAGACCAAAGTCATCTAAGAATCTGCGATCCACATCATTGATTGTCATATCAAAATATGCATCGCGCTTCCTTTTGTATAATTCCTCTAATATTTTCAAATACATACTTCTCGTTTCATCTGTTAAAACCCGATACTCTTTGATCATTCGTTCAAGCGATTCGAACATATCATCCGGCGTGAGGATATCATCATCCAATTCTCGAGTGATTGCTAGTCCGATAGTGTTCAGTATGAACCTCGGAGATAAACCAAACATACCTTCCCTCATCTCTAAAAAATCCCCGAACTCATCTTCTTCATTGTAGTCGGGCATTCTGGTGAAAATAACATATTCACTTGCAAAGCGAATAGCCCCGGGATGGATGGTTTTTCCAGTACCCTTGATAATATCTTGCACAGCAGAATGATAAATAAGTTCCTCATCCCTTGGATCCATATTGTATGGCATAGCTACGATGAACAGTCTGTCAACAATAGCTTCGTTTTCCTTTTTGGAGATGAACTTCAGGAATTCTTCTTCGTTTGTGTGAGCAATTAAAGTTTCATCAACAGATACGAGTGGGAATCTCGGCATTTTAAATTCTTCTTCTTCAGCTAATGATAAGAGGACGTGCAACAAATCGTCTTCAGCTTTCAATATCTCAATAAATTCCATAATGCCCCGATTCGCTTTGTGTAATTCACCAGAGAATGAGAAGGACCTTGCATCTGAAGCGTCTCCTAACTCCTCAATTCTTCTTGCATCAACATCACCATAAAGTTCAGTCATATCATTATTAACAGACGGGGCAAAGGTCCCGATACCTTGCCTTTTTTCTTCATCAATGTAAAACCTTTCCACTTTAACTTCCTCTGACAAGTTCTTATACCAGTCGGATTCGAGTAATTGTTTACAATGCGGGCAGGGTCTTCCTGTAATTTTTATTTTGTAATCCTTATATATCTTGTCCCTCACTGATTGATCTTCAATTAAGTTCATAGGGTCCTCATTCATTGGACATCCCCTAACCCTATACAATTCTCCTCGATCAGTTTTCGTGTATTCCCTTAGTCCATCTTTAATGGTTTGTAGGAATAAACTCTTTCCTCCACCCGGAGGACCAAGTAGTAACAATACCCTTTTTCGTATATCCATCCCCATATTTGCTGCTTTAAAGTATTCCATAATTCTTTCAATGGCTTGATCAGCACCAAATATCTTATTATGAAAAAAATTATACTTAAGGACATCTCTCTCCTCATCATAAGTTGTACCTTCAGACATAATCATTTCATATATTCTTTCGCCTGATGTCTGTGTGATTGATGGGTTTTCGATGCAACGCTTAAAGTATTCTTTAAATGTAATGGTTTCTGTCGTAATCGCTCGACCAGAACGAACAGCATTATTGACAAAAGAGCTTATATAACGATCATTTCTTTCCTCTTCACCTTGACTATCACCAAAAAAATTATCCAAAAAATAACCCCCCTTGCATAATCACAAATTCCCCAAGATCATATGCAAAAGAGGTTTTTTTTCAATTGTTTTTTTAAAATAAGTTAACTAAAGAAAACAGCCTTGAATTCACCACTAGCGCAATTGCACTCAAATATCATTAGATTCTTCAAAGATAACAAAGGTGTTTCTTTGAGCGTTTCTTCATTGAACTGAAGGAATAATCTGAACTCCGAACCACAATCATTACAAACTGTTTTTCGTTTTAGATGAAAGCCCTCTGGGTAACCCATTATCGTATCTGTTCCGTTGAGAGCCATTAAGTCAAAGGAGTACCTAAAGTTATTATAGTATTCACTAGGGGCAATTTTAGTGTTATTCTTTCGATTGATTTCCTTAGAAATGTTAATGACTTTATCACTGACTTCTTTTGAAATAGCCTTTAAACTACCTAAACAAGGAGCATTCCAAGATACATCAAGTTCTAACTTAATTAAAGGAAACTCTTCTTCCGGGGAAATTTCATCCCTTATTTTATCTATAGACATATTGGGTCTCTCATCACTTAAGTTGAGCTTCCTGAAGTAGAATGTGGGGTCTACCTCACAATCACAAAAAAATATTAAAACACTATGTAACACTTGACCATAAGGTTTACTCACTTGAGCAAAAAAATTTGTTCTGTTTCCGCATTTCGTACAAAGGGCCCAGTCCTCTTCATTTTTAATGGCTGGCATAAAACCAATGTGAGAATCCGTTGTAATTTCGTTATCAACCAATGATGTTTTAAGCCTAATGTGTGGTACAATTAAGTCTTTGATCGCTTCTTCAAAATGTTCATAAGACAAATAAAATCACCTCTGTGTTTGGTTTAAAAGACACTAATCACACAAAACTATTTTTTGAAACAAAAACGATAATCCTTTGTCAAAAGAAAAAGAGCCTCTTGCGAAGCTCTTTTTTTAGAAATATCTATTGGCGCGAGATGACTAGATCGTCTTTTGATAGGTTGATATTAACCTTCAATGTATCTCCTTGATCTGAATCATCTTCGAGTGCGAATTCAACCAAAGCATTTTCTATTCTGTTTTGAATAGTTCTTAAAAGTGGTCGGGCTCCGTATCTTTCATCGAAACCTTCTTCACTCAAGTGCTTAATGGCCGGCTGAGTGATCTTGAAATCGATACCTTTCTCTTTGGCAACAACCTGGAAGTCATTTATAATTAGAGAGGCAATCTCTTCGAGATCTTCTTTGTTTAATTTTTCGAACACGATAAAATCATCGATTCGGTTGATGAACTCAGGAGGGTAGACCTCTTGGAGTTCATTAAACAAACGACTTTCTTCTTCTTTGTGTTTCTCTTCGGCATTGTTCCTCTGGAGACCGATTACATTTTCTTTCTTTCCAGAGCCAATGTTTGAGGTCAAAAGAATGATCGTGTTTGAGAAATCTACTCTTCGGCCTTTGTTGTCGGTGAGAACACCGTCATCGAAAAGTTGAAGAAATAACTTTGAAACATCTGGTGACGCTTTCTCAAATTCATCCAGTAGGATGACCGAGAAAGGGTTTTGCCGGACAGCTTCTGTGAGCTCTCCTTCTTCCTCGTGGCCAACATAACCTGGAGGTGAACCAATTAATCGATTGATACTTGCTTCACTTCCGAACTCACTCATATCAAATCTTGTGAGTTCGTCTTCGTCCCCTAAAACAGTTTCGGCAATTGCTTTTGCTGTTTCTGTTTTGCCAACGCCTGTAGGCCCTGCTAAGAACAAGACGATAGGGCGTTGATTTGTTCGTCCGCTCAACTGGACAAGTTTTCTCTGCAAGGCTTTTGTGATTTTTTTAATAGCCTTGTCCTGCCCAATAACTCTCCCCTGAAGTTTTTCCCCGATTTCTCGGACTCTTGAACGATCTTCTAGTGAGAACGCTGCAGAAGTGGGGACTCCAGAGATTCTTTCGACAACACCCCTAACATCATCGTCAGAAACGCTCCGATTGATGAGTGTGTCCTTGAGTGTCTCTTGTAAGTCTTCATCGAAATGCGAGATGAAATCTTGAATTTCTTCTTCATTTTCGATCGCTTGTTCACTCTCACTCATACGGACGAAGGACATCGTCTCATCAAGAATGTCTAGAGCCTTATCAGGAAAGTTTCTCGTGTGGAGAAATTCATCTGATAAGTCAACGACGAGTTTTAGTTGTTCCTCGTCAATTTTGACTTTGTGATGAGACTCATACTCGCTTTTAACCTTTTTGAGGACTTCTAATGTCTGTTCTTTTGTTAAAGGGTATAAGTTCGTCCGTTGGATACGTCGTAAGAAAGCTGCATCAGTTTCTAAAGAGCGAAACTCACTTGGTGTAGTGGCTCCAATCAAGATTAAGTTATTGGAAATCAAGAAAGGCTTTAACAGGTTCTCTAAATTGAGATCCTGGGAGCCTTCTGAGCTTCCCGCCCCAATGATCTGATGTATCTCATCAATAAAAAGGATGATTTTTCTTTTCGAGAAGTAATTCATCATTTGATCGAACTTCTTCTCAAACTCTCCTCTGTAGTTTGTTCCGCTCATAAAGGTTGAGATGTTAAATGAATAAATCTCATAGTCCTTTAAGAAGGGAAAATCGTTAATGTTTTTCGCAAGGTGTTCGATCAAAACGGTCTTTCCTACACCAGGTTCTCCAACGATAATCGGATTATTCTTTTCCTTACGACTCATAATCCTAACAACATCGTTGAGTTCTTCATCCCTGAAATAGACATCGTCAAAGTTTTCCTTTGAAGACGTCAAATTTTCTAGGAAGTCTGGAGTCCTGACTTTACCTTTCTTTTTAGGACCTTTGACTCTTCGACCTCTATGAGTTTGGTTCCCTCCACCCATTAGGCTAGAAAAGGGATATCCGGTAAATGGATTCGCGAATGATCCATCCTCTTCTTCATCACCCATTTGGTTGAGCAAGACCTTTCTTAACTCTTCTCTGAAGTCACCTGAAGCGTCAAAGGACCGCTTACTCAAGTTTTTTCTCAATTGGTCAAAAGCGTAGTTAATGTCACCTCCGTTATCGTCGAGATTACCTAAGCAAACTGGGCAGATGTTAACATCCTCGCTCTGTCCTAGACCAAACTGAAGTTGGATTTCAACTCCCCCTTCTATGGATGAACTTCTGCAAATTAAACAATATTTATTGTGCATAAGTAACAACTCCTTTTCGTTTTAAAAATATTTTACAATAGTTTAAAAAAATGTGAGAAAAACTATTTTAATTTGTATTTTTCTCTCTCCCTCGAAACGGTTGTACGGTGCTCTGTTAGGCGATTTAACAAGAGAAAACTTTCAATAAAAACAACTAAAAACACAGGAACAAAAGAAAAATAAATCGCCATAAAAACAATGTTATTTGTCCCAAGTGCTGGGGTAACAATCGGTAAATAATAAATTCCTAAGAATACAGGAATCGAACCAAAAATAATCGCTCTAACGATCATAAAAAAGATGTACTTTACGACAGATAAAGTTTTCCAAAACAAGGCGATTCCTCCTGTAGTGAATATAAACACAAATCAACTTTTGTGTATCTATTATTTATTTTTTTAAAAATACCTAGGAAGTAGTTGTTTTTTATGGGTCGAAAAAGTATTCTCCTTTAGAGAATTTTTAAGAAAGGTGTGGTGATTATGAAGCGTTTTTTTATTCTCCTTACTATTTTGTTTATTACCCTACCTGGTCTAGTTCAGGCGGACCTGCACGAGGTTAAAAAAGGAGATACACTTTGGTCAATTGCCCAAAAGTATGATTTGACTGTTGATGAAATAAAAAAACTGAACGAGAAAGAGGATGATTTAATATCCATTGGTGACAAGATTTACATCTCGAAAGAGGGCAAAAAGCACAGGGTAAAAAAAGGAGATACACTTTGGTCAATTGCTAAGAAGTATGGGTTAACTGTTGATGATTTATTGAAAATAAATAATAAAGAAGACACTTTGATAGTCATAGACGAAGAACTTTTAGTAGAAGTGATGAAGAACGAAGGAGAAGGGACCACTGATCAGGGAGGCGGATATGAGTATGTTGTTAAACCCGGAGACACTTTGTGGAGCATTGCTCAAAAACTAGGTACAACTGTTGAAAACTTAAAAACAGCAAACAACTTAAATAGTAATAGCCTAAGTATCGGAGAAAAGTTACTTATAAAAGAAAAAAGGAAAACAATGTACGCAACGCACGCGCTTAACATTCGTGAAAGTGCAAGTCAGCAATCTAACATTGTCGGATTGATTCCTGAAGGTGGAGAGGTGACGACAGGAAAGTTAAATGGAGATTGGTATTCGGTCACTTACGAAGGTAAGGCTGGATATAGCCATAAGAATTTTTTATCCTCAGAAAAAATATCAAACTCAGAGGAGCCTAGCGTCGAATACGTAAAAGTAAACGCCTTAGCTTTGAATATGAGATCCGGCCCATCCACTCAAGCTAATATTAAAGGGTTATTACGAAAGGGAGATCGGTTGAAAGTTTTAGAAAAATCATATAGCGACTGGTGGTTAGTGACCAACGGGACAATCGAGGGTTACGTCAACACAAATTATATAGAAGTGGTCGAACCTCAAAAGCCAAGTGACACTCTGATATTAATTGATCCCGGACACGGAGGGTATGACCCTGGGGCCGTTAATGGAGAGGTTACTGAAAAAGAAATTAACCTAGCAATCTCTGAAAAAGTTGAGAAAAAACTAAAGTCTCGAGGATATAACGTACAAAAAACCAGGAACAACAATACAGAAACGTGCTCGAGTATCAAAAGTGAAAGAGAAGAACTAAATTGTAGATCAGATATGGCTAAAAAAATAGGCGCGGATGCATTTGTGAGCATTCACGCAAATTCAGGTCCTGAACTCGCCCGAGGAACAGAGACTTACTTCAGTCGAAACGGAAAAAGGAGTGCCGAGAGTGAAATTTTAGCCAAGAAGATACACGAAAATTACCAAATTAGATTCGGATCCTTAGATAGAGGGGTAAAGGTTTCTAACTTTAAAGTACTAACAGGACCTGAGGCGCCATCAGTAATGTTAGAGGTAGGTTTTATGAGTAACGAAAATGACTTACAAAAATTGTTAGATGAGAATACACAAGAGGAAGTTGCAGAGGGTGTTTTAAGAGGTATTGAAAGCTTTTTCATCCAGAATTGAATCTAGTTCTTAAAAAAGAAGGGAGATGTCAAAGTGGATTCAGAAAATTTATTCCAAGAAACAAAAGACGCATTGCAAGCAAGAGGTGTTGATTTAGAAAAATTAGCAGACATCGTTCTGTTAATGCAACAAAGACATTCGCCAGAATTAACTAAAAAACAAGCTTTAGAAAACATACTTGGTGTACTTAAAAAAAGAGAAGTGCAACACGCTGTCCTCACGGGAGTAATGATTGACGAAGTGGTGGAAAACAAAAAAACAAATAACCCAATCAAAAAATTAGTCGAAGAAGATGATGGATTATATGGAGTAGATGAAACGCTCGCATTAAGCATCGTAAATTGTTATGGAAGTATAGCTGCTTCTAATTTTGGTTATTTGGATATCATAAAACCGGGGATTATAAAAGATTTTGATACAGATGGAAAACAAGTCCATACATTTTTAGATGATATATTGTGTGCGATTGCTGCTGCAGCTTGTAGTCGTTATGCGCACAATAAATAAATGCCTTGTTTTAACTTGACAAAAAAGCTTAATCAGTAATATTTATTAGTGGTTGATAGAAGAAACGAAAAAAGTATAAAAAACGAAACGAAATAATGTTAATTTGTTTACCTCGAACCCGACAGGTTCGTGGATTATTTGAAGTCTTATTAAGTATATATTGAAGAGGGGTGAATTTATGCCTAGAGATAATCAAAAAAATAGTATGGAAAAAGAAATTAGTAGAATTGAGAATGAAGAAGAAAGGCTTAAGAATATCATCCAAGGAAATTTAAGTCAATACCTGGGTGGAAGAAATCCATTTACAATGAACACAAAAGAGGAAAGAGAACAGTTGAGAGGATATATGATAGAGATTGTCTCCGGGATGTCAGAGCCCACATTCTTGAGGCGTTTCCAGTTGGAGGATTTTTATGATCGACTAATTATGGATTTAACAAGCTTAGGTGTTTTATCTGAGTTACTGGAAGATGATAGCGTAAGTGAAATTATGGTTAATGGATACGATGATATTTGGGTTGAAAGAAATGGGAGAACAGAAAAAACAGATATCGCATTCAGAAACGAAGAGGAGCTCTTTGATATGGGAGTGAGGATTGCGAGAAACGTCGGAAGAAACTTAGATATGAGAAATACGATGGTTGATGCGAGATTACCTGATATGTCCAGAGTTAACATCATCACTTCTCCAAATTACCTTGGCGACACAGCAATAACCATAAGAAAGTTTAATAAAAAAAGGTTAACCATTGATGATTTAATCGAAGGAAATACGTTAAATGAGGAAATTGCAGACTTTTTGAAAGCCGCCGTTATATCTAAAGCAAACATACTTGTTAGTGGTGGAACGAATACCGGAAAAACAACTAACCTGAATATACTTTCTAACTTTATACCTAAAGAAGAAAGGGTTATAACAATTGAAGACTCAGCTGAGCTCCAATTAACGGGAGATCACATTCTCTCTCTAGAAACTACAGAAGCTAACGCAGAAGGTGAGGGTGAAGTAACAATGACAGACTTATTAAAGAACACCTTGAGAATGAACCCGAGTCGAATTATCGTAGGAGAAGTAAGGGACCACACCGCTTATGATTTACTAAACTCGATGAACACTGGACACGATGGCGCAATGTCAACTGTTCACGCGAATAGTCCTAATGATTGTGTTATTCGCTTAAATAATATGATTAGTGAACGAGGTTATAACTTTTCTTTGGAAACTGTATACGCAATGATTGGTGCCGGAGTTGATCTTATTATTCAACTCTATGAACAAGGAGGTCAACGATACATTAGTGAGATTTCTCAAGTCTATTTAGGTAAAGATCGTACTTTAGAAATGGATACTCTGTTTAGGTTCGAAATCGACAAAATAAATGAGAATGGAAGGGTTACAGGTGAATTTGTTAAGGCGAATGTGAAGTTAAACCAGGATATGTTACTGAAATTTAGGAGAAGAAATATTAACCCAGAGGATTATTTTTAATCTTTTTAAGAAAAAGGGGGTGGCAGCTTGAGCATTTTACAAAAGGCACTTGAGTTAATCAGGAATGAAACAACATCTGTTATTTACATTTCATTACTGGTTGGTTTTATAGTTCTTGTTTTTAGAAGCATCATTCAAAATAGGGGGAATCCATTATCTAGACAAGTATCGAGTAGAATTGAAGCGATATTAGACGAGAGAGGTGCATCAGAAAAGGGGCGAGAGTACCTTGAATCGATCTATCACAAAATTTTGGAAAAAACCGATGATAGAATAAAAAGATCTAATCTTAACTTTACTCCTCAAGAATTTTTGATGTTTAATCTAATTGGGATAGGAGTAGGAGCGGTTATCGGGCTGGGCCTCTTCCCATTTAAATCTTTCACAATTCCAATGATGTTCTTCATTTCAGAACCAGGGATGAAAATAATTGTGGCCAGGCTATTTACAGCATTGGCTCTATCGGTCGCCGGGTACTTCTTACCTATTATGATCGCTTACTACCGGGAGCGTAAGAGAGTGAAGGACTTGGAGGAGCAACTCGTTCCTTTTATCTTGAGTATGGCGGACGCCTTATCAACAGCCAAAACACCCAGAGAGTCCATCGAAATGATCGCGGATGAAATAACAGACCCATTAGGCTCAGACCTAAAAAGAGCCCGGGATGAAATTAATGCAGAGATTCCTTATGGAGATGTCTTAGAAAATTTATCTAGAAGGATCGATCTCGAGGAATACAAAATCATCTTGACTTCTATGATCATCCAGAGTAGAACAGGTAGTAACCTAGAGCCGATGCTTAGAAATAGTGCCCGTATTGCAGAAGATAGAAAGAAAACAAAAGATGAAGTAATGCAAGTGGTTAATGGAACATCTTATATTGCCTATATTATATTAGCTTCTCCGATAGCTGCTATTATCGGAATGACCTTTATATTGGGAGATGAATTCATCGATAACTTCTTTACATTAATGGGAGCCATTTACTTCGGGGGTTTATCAGTGTTCTATGTTATTGGAGCCATTGGAGTATTGATGATTCGAAACTCGATCATTAAACTCTTGTAGCTAGAGCAACAAACGGCAAATACATAAAGCAGAAAAGGGGGGGACTTATGTTTAGTTTTAGTGCGACAGAAATAATTTTTATTATTTTATTTACATTTTTATTAACAGTTTCTTTATTAAGGTTGTTGGAAACAGAATCACAGCGAATGGAAAGAAGATTACACTCACTGATCCAAACAACTACTCAAACCAGAAAAAGCACGGAAGAAGAAGAGGAAACCTTACTACGAAGAATTTACCAAATGTTCTACCAAGCCCTATCTGACTTTATAATTGAACAGCAAAGGAAAGGGCGACTGGGAAGTTTAGAAACTAAAATAAGGCAATCTGGAAGAGATATGGAATCAAACGAAGTGTGGGCACAATCTTTTATATTCGCGAGTATTGGTTTGTTTTTTGGAATTATATCTAAGAATATTTTCGTGCTCATTCTAGCACCTGCACTAGGAGCATATATACCAATCTTTAGACTCAACCAGGAAATTAGTAAAAGACAAGAAGAGTTTAAAATAAATTTACCAAACTTTTTAGACTTAGCCGCTATTACATTTCCGAGTACGAACAACATCATCGAAACTTTTAGAATCGTATGCGATGAATACGACAACGTTGTAGCTAAAGAATTCAGGAGAGTGGTCGAAGAACTAGATTCAGGTAGACCTAAAAAAATAGTTTATCGTGAGTTTTCAGAGAGGGTGGGGCTTAGAGAAGTCACAACACTAATTGGGCAAATCCACCAAGCTGAAATAATGGGTACAGGGCTCCAGGAAACATTAAACATTCAATCAAGAATGATGAGAGCAGAGAGGAAAAATTATATTATCGAGAGAGGAAATCGAGCTCAACTTATGATATTCTTGCCAGCAGCAATTTTTCTTTTCATCTTTATGGCTACCATACTTTTCCCCTTTATAGCTCCGATCGTATCTGAATTTTTCTAAAAAACACTACCTAGGGCAAAGATTCCTTTCATAAGGACTTTGCCTTTTTTTGTTCAAGGTTGTATGCAAAGAACAAGTTTGTTGTTTTTTCTTGAAAAAAGAATATTGCTCCATATTATCTATTTAATGTGAATGAGGTGTGTGAATGGAACTGTTTGAAATAACTTTCTTTGTCATCTTGGCTGTGGCATCTTATTTTGATATTAAAGAAAAAAGAATACCTAATCAAATGGTTACCTTAGGTGCAGTCGTTGGGTTAGTTAATGTTTTTTTCTTTAGTGTTGACGGAGCAAAAGAAAAGGTTTTATCTGCTTTGCTTATCTTTATATGTGGTTTCGTATTTTGGGCTGCCGGTAGATCAATAGGTGTTGAAGCCTTTGGAGCAGGAGACATAAAATTATTAGCCATATTCCCGTTTTTTGTTCCTATCAAAGGCGTGTTATACATATTTGGACTAGCAATCTTACTGGCGTTCATCTTCAGTCTTAATAAAGATATGATAAAAAACATCTCTTGGGGCTTTAGAAAATTATCTATCTTTATATTCTTTGGCATTCCATTAGGCAGTCGAAAAGATCAAAAAAGAAGAACTGAAAGTTACTTCGCTCCATACTTAATGTTTTCATTTTTGGGATTCAAAGCAATGGTTTTGTTTTTGTGAGGGGGTGTATATATATGAAAGAAATATTTAAGAAGAGGGATAAAGAAGGTTCGGCCATCATCGAATCTATTCTGGTTTTTCCCTTATTAATCATTATGATATTCCTAATGTTGCAAATTTTCTTATATTATTACGCTAACAATATGATGAACACAGCGACCAACGATGCTGCCAACACAGTTTCTTATCAATTGAGAGGGAACCCAGCATTAATTGAGCTTTTTAGAGAAGCAGAGAGCGAATCTGGAGTGACTACCATCTCAATCGACGATGAAAGGCTCGGAGATGAATTCGAATCCAATGTCGGAGTAACCATAAATGAGAGAATCCATCAGTTAACAGATCATAATGCTTACATTCTCTTTGGCGAAACGGAGGAGGGAGAGGAAATACCAATGGAACCAGACGTTGATGGTTCAGGGGAGGGTAGAATTGCTTTAGCATCCTCAGAAGAAGAATGTGACGATTTCATTAAAAGTGATAGAGCGAGAGTTTCTTGCGCTTACCTATATGTGGACCGAAGTGATACAGGTAATGAGCGAGCTAGCAGTTACCAGATCGTTGTTCGTTCAAAAGCGCCTTTCAGATTTGTTGGTAATTTCTTCAGTGTATTGAGCGGTAGTGACGGAGAAGATGATTCTATATTCTCCATTTATGGAAATTCGTCTTCACCTATAGAAATGCCCGGGAGATTTAATTATAATTAAGTTCATTTATCTAAATGAGAGGGGGAATATTGTTGTTTAAAAAAATAAAAAGCGAAGAAGGTAGTGTAATGGTTTTTACGCTCTTAATCGTAATGGTCATTGCTATATTTTTCGCCTTACTTATTCTGTTTGTTAATATGAGGAGCGTTATCGAAAACGCTGAAAGGGCAGTGGAGACCGTTGCTAAAACAAGGGCTCAGGCGTTAGATATTCCCCTGAAAGAGGAATACGGAATGATCGAGATCATCGAAGAGAAGAGAGAATATCTGAATGAGTCAAAATACCCCTTCTTGAAGAGCGATAGCTTCTTTGATGAACAGGAAGAAAAAAGAAGTGATGAGCCAACACCTGGTTATGATCAGGCAATATTAGAAAGAGATAATGATGATTATAAGAGTGCGGTTAGAACAGCGGATAATGTAGCCAAACAAACAGGCATCAGACAACTCGAGGATCAGTTCCCTCATTTAAAAGAATCAGACGATGCAGAGGGTCCAATTGTAGCTAGAGAAGATAGTTTTTGTATCGAGGTGTTCCCTTTACCTGAAGAAGATGTGATAGCAAATAAGGATGAGGAAGATGCTATTCAAGAGATGAATCTAGGCTGTGAAGTAACGCTAGACAATGGGGTTACAGCTGAAATAAAACCCCCAAACTTACATATTAACGGTAGAGATAATCTTTTGAACAAACCTTACATATCTGAAGAATTTGAGGACAGTGTTCCCGAGCTAGAAAACAAAACTCTGCAGGTAACGAATGCCGTTTTTGTTGGATTTGCATACCGAGATGTACACTCTATCTTTTATCAAGCATTAAACAAATACACAAAAGATGAACTCAATGCACCCGTTCAGAAAGTATATAGGATCGTTTACCCACAAATAGACACTTATTCATTCGGAGACGAGGGTGGTTGGTCTGATTTTGATTGGGGAGAGTGGGATTAATAGAAACATTCAAGTTAGTAAAAAAGAGCGTTTATCGCTCTTTTTTTATTTTTTTCCTTGCTCCCCCTTCCATTTAAAACTTTTTGGGTAAATAATTATATAGGACCAAAAATCTGGTTAGGAGTGATTATTATCTACGAAAACAGACCACTTACCAAACGGGAAATTGGGAGCTTACATCCGAATTATGTAGATGTAATCAAACATTATGAAAAAGTAACAAAGAGAAAGTTCACAAGGGATGAATTGGTTATCCTAAAACTTCTCATTATGGAGGCCACTCCAGCAGTTATAAAAAAAATGATTACAAGATTTTACAGACAGTATCCAGAGAACTTTACAGACATCAATTATATATATCAACCAGTAAAAAATATGTTTGGGAATAAAAAGCGAGGTGGATGAGTTGAGTGAGAGAGAAATAATGAATGTTATTGGCAAAAAATCAGAACCGACATTAGAAGACCAAGAATTAGCAAAAGAAGTCAATGATAGAGAGCCTTGCCCTTACGGGATATGCAACGGCAGCGGATTGATCAGGAAAGAAGGGTCGACAACAGCAGAGCAATGTAAATGCCTAGTCGAACAAATTATGGAGCAAAAACTTAAAAATTCAAACATTAACTTAAAGTATCTAGGGAAAGGTTTCGATTATTACGATAACAAAACGAAGTTTCAATTATTCATTCCTAAAGAAAAACCTGGGCCTATTGATGGGCGGTTAAGGGATCCAAAAAATGAGAAAGTGGAAAAGTTCATCGAGAGACATTACGACATTAAAGAAGACGAGCGCTCGTTAAAAAAAGTTTTATTTTCTTATGCAGAAACCAACAATGGACTACTAGATGAAAAAGAGGATGGAGTTAATTTGTTGTTGTTTGGAGATCCAGCCAATGGAAAAACTTCATTCGCTATTGCTATAGGGTTGTATTTCTTGGAAAAGAATAAGAGCGTATACTTTACAACAACACAAAATTTAATCGACAAAGTATTTGATAATAAAGAAGAGGTTGCCCGCATTTCTAGAGAAGTTGACGTATTAATTTTAGATGAGTTATTTAATGAATATCACTCAAGCAACGGGCTGTATGCCCAAAAACGTTTGATGGAAATTTTAAAAGTGAGAGAAGAGCTAGGCTTAATCACTGTATGTACATCGAACGGAAATCCAAGAGACTTCAACTTACTATACGGTGAATCGTTTATGAGTTTGATTAATGGAACTTTCTTTATGTTTCGATTGGAACGAGAGACTGATGCCCGAGTGGAACAAATGCTTAAAAACTACGACAAGTTTAATTTTTAAGAGGTGATTTTTTTGAGTAAACAAAAAAAGGAAGTTGTCCAAAACATAAAACCCAACCGAAGAGAAAACATAATTTTGTCATCCGCTCTATTTGATGAAGAATGTAAGATGCACGCAATGCAACAGAAGATACCCACACAACACTTCAATAACCAAAGGATCAGAAGTATTTTAGACATTTTCAACGGATTAGTTGAGAATAATACACCGCCAACAACCCGATTGATTGTTGAACAAATGTACCCACAAGACAATGAAATAAATTTGCAAAAAAGAGAAGAGCTCCATCGGTCTTTAAAAGAACTAAAAAACAAAGTACCTCCTGTTCCCTTAGAACTTTTCAAGGAACAAATCAATCTCCTCGTTAAACACGCTAAGTTAAATAATTTTGATACATTGCTTGATGAAACAAAAGCACGAATCCAAGCAGAATTAAATAGCCCATCTTATAAAACAAAAGATGATTCAATAGACTTTTTGATGGATAAAATAGAGACAGATTTAGACAAGTTTACATTAGAGAAAATAAAAGCTTTAAATTTAGGCGAGGGACTAAAAGACAGTTTTCAAAAAGTAAAAGAACAAAGAGACAACCCTTCAAGTGAAAGAGCTTATGTAACCACTGGATACGATTCCCTTGATGGACCCCTGTCTGGTGGTTTTGCTCGATCTGAATTTTCAATTATAAGTGCGCGACCATCTATGGGAAAGACGGTGGTAATGCTTAATATGGCAATAGAGGCAGCAAAGAAGGGGACGAAAGTTTTATTTTTAACAGTTGAAATGACTTTAGAACAATGTTTACAAAGAGCTTTATCCAAAACGTCAGATGTGAAGTTACAAAAAATCATTCAACCGGAACACCTCACGCATACTGATATGCAGAGTTTAGAAAATAGTTCTAAAGAAGTTGCTTCGGTTTATGGGTCAAACCTATTAATCGAGGAGACTCCTTACTTATCTCCTAGTTCAATGAGATCACGAGCAAAGTATTACCAGGAACTTTTTGGGGTAGAGTTGGTGTTTGTTGACTATGTACAAATTATGAGAACGAATCAAGGAAAAGTTCCTTCAGAGATTTCAGATTATGAAGCTATATCTGATAGTTTAATGAATACGGCTAAAGAATTGGACGTCGCTTTTGTGATGGGGTCTCAATTATCTAGAGACGTTGAAAAAAGAGAGGATAAAAGGCCACTTGATTCCGATTTAAGGAACAGTGGTAGATTTGAGCAGGATGCGGCGTTAATCATACATTTATATCGAGATGAAGTTTACAATAAAGATACAGAGGATAAGAAGGTAATTGAGTTTTTAATTGGAAAAAACAGGTTCGGAGTTGGACACACAATGATTCCATTCTCTCACGACTTTAGTACGCAATCAATTTTCGAGAATGTATCATAGAATGTGTTTTTGATAGTAAGATGTCAGAAAGAAGAATTAAGGGGTAGTAAATATGTTTATTAATATTAACGGATATAATTTAACGGCAATGGACTCTGTGGATACGGTCATTTTGTGCGAAGAGCCTTTGGGGTTCATTGTTTCGCTTAAAAGCGGCCGTAAAACATTTGCTCGTTTAATGCAAATCCCCGGAGTTCAATATGGAGATGATTCTCCATTTAAGTATATGATCTTTGTGCCCAGAAGCAGATACAGAGAATTAGTTCAAGCATTATCAAACACTGCCAAATGGCGTACAAAGGAAGATATAAGTAGAGATCAGGAGTTGATTCATAAAGAAGACATTACTTTATCAGAAGTTTTGTCAGAGCTAGATACAGATTTCTCAACAAAATATATGAAGAAACAACCTTTTCCTTTCCAAAAGCTAGCAGTTTCCTGGGCTATCGAAGAAAAAGGTAAGCATAAGATTAAAGGTGGTCTACTTGCAGATTTGATGGGCCTCGGTAAAACGATCGAGGGTATGACTACGGCCTTGCGGTTAAAAAACGAAGGCAAAATCAACAACTGTTTGATTATATGTCCAGCAACATTGAAGACACAGTGGCAGCAAGAAATTGAATCGTTTTCACACGAGAGTTCTATCATTATCGAAAGTAGAGGCGGTAGAGCGTTTAAAAGCAGGAAAGAGTTATACAACAAAATCAAAGAGGAAAAAACATTTTTCACCATCATCAACTTTGAGATGCTCATCCGTAGAGAAGTTGTTAAAAGAGTGCCTGTGAAAGGAAAGACAAAAACGGGTAAACAAAGAACTAAAAATGTATATGGGGATTTTTTAGATATCGAAGAGTTGAAAGAAATCGGTTACGATATGATCATCATTGATGAAGCTCATAATATGAAGAACCCAGATACATTGGTAGCGCAGGCCATTCGAGAATTAGATGCAGAATATAAGTTATTGATGACCGGAACGCCCATTGAAAAAGAGCTTAAGAATGTGTTTCAGCTTTTTGATTTCATTCATCCACAAATCTTAATTGATGAAAAAATCGACTCATTTGAAGAAAGACGTCAACTTTTCGAAGAACAATATGTTGTCACGAGAATGAACCCCTTCTTAAAGTACACAAATGAAATTGAATATATCGGAAATAAAAACGCAGAGCAACTCAGAAAAAGGATTAACCCATTTTTGCTTCGTCGAAGACCCGAGGATGTGTCTGATGAGATGCCTGACCAGGCTGTTAGGAACATCTCTCTTGAGTTTGAACCGAGGCAAAGAAGGTTATATGATAAGGCAACGAGTTTACTCGAACAAACAAGCGATGAACTTGATAAGGTAGCCAAAAACGAAACTGACAAAATAGAGAAATTAGAAAATAGAACCAATGCTTTACGAACAATGCGGCGTGTCATCTGTAGTACACCAGAAGCTTTACTAAGTAGTAAATCTCCAATTGCTAAAGAAATTATAGGAAAGGCTAAAAGCTTTCCCTCGACTCATAAAGAGGATCAACTACTACAGATGATTGAAGAACTTTGTTTGGAAAACAAACAAAAAGTAGTGATCTTCACAAAATTTGCGAGAGTTGCTAACGCCTTGCAGAAAAAAGTTGAAGATATGTTCCAAAAGCACGCCAAAAGGAACAAAGAAGAAAATTACAGAAGCTTTGTGTACGAGGGGGAGACGCCTTTTGGTTGCGAGAAAAAGGAAAAAGAACCTGAGTCAGAAAGAATTGACTGTTTGAGTTGTGAGTTTCTTAAGCACTGCGGAACGAGAACACAATATGCGTGGATGTTCCAAAATGATCCAGACACTAAAGTATTGATTGCGACTGATGCGGGTAATAGCGGTGTCAATCTTCAATCCGGTAACCATCTAATCAATTATGATTTGCCTTCAAACTTTAGTACCTACTTGCAGAGAAATGGGCGAATTAGACGGCTAGGATCTGAACATCAAAGAGTATTCATTCATAATTTAATCATTCAAGATAGTGTGGATGAAGATAACTTCAGGAATATCCAAACACAGATGAAAACAAATGATCTAATGATTGAAAACAGGCCTGAAGATATCGAGTCCATTCAAAAAGCATCAAACAACAAAGGTTAGCTATCTAATAATAAAATCGACTTTCTTTCGAGAAAGTCGTTTTTTTCTATAAGAACACTAAAGGTGTAGTAAGATGTTTCAAATATAAAAAGGAGTGACAGTTTTGATAGAAAGTGTAAAAGACTTTATTGAGAAGTATAAAGAGGCTAGGTTAGTAAAAATGAGGCTAGATGCCATTAAATCAGTGATGATGAACGGCATAAAAAACAAGGGGGAAGAATATATCGAGAGTTTAACCGAGGGTGGATTAGATATTACTACATTTAACCGAAGGAGATACAATTTAAAGGACGAGGAATACACAAAGGAAGTCCTTTGGAACGAGGGTATTTTACCTATGGTCACTGACATTCCGGCAAGAGTTGCTAATACAGTGAACATAGAAAGTGCGGTAAAAGAGACAAAGAAATCTGTAAGGATCTACTCTGGTTCTAATCGGATCGTATCCCAACGTAAGGAAGATTTCATTCCTCATTACGAGAACTTATCAGAAGAAGAACTAACAAAAGAATTTCAAAAAGCTTACACAGAACTTAAGTATAGAGAGAGCGAACGAGATGAAATGAACTCTAAAGTCGTCGAAGATTTCGAAGATGAAGACTTGTCATATGTTCGGGTCGAGGGCGTCGGAAATATTCGGTTGACTGAGAGAAAAGAGGTTGATCATTCAATCCTCTTTGATGTTTTAAAAGGGAAAAAAGAAGTTTACATCAGACAAGAAGATGATCGATTCCATATTGAAATCCTTCCCGAAGAAGAGAGAGCGATCCTCCCTAAGGGATTTAAACTTCTTGATAAAAAGGTCGAGGATTACTTTGAAGAAGAAGAGATTGAAAAATCTCTCTATATTAAGAAGAGTGAATTTAACAAGAAGATTAAAGAAGGGTACAAAGGGTTTGAGTTAGAGGTTGATCTTAACCCTAAGGACTTTTTCTTCGGTCTCCCTATCCAAAAAACGAAAGTAGAAGAATACATCGAAGACGGTTTATTACCAGAAGACTTTATAGAAAAACACTACAATGTAGAAGAAGTTTTAGATGAGGGTGGAGATAAGAAGACGGTGACGATTATTGTCCCAGAAGGTGTAGCCGAGATGAGGCGAGAATACTTTTTGGATAAGTTAGAAAAGAAGAAGTTATCACAAACACAAATTAATCGAGCAAACAACTTAGGTCAAACCTCAACCAATCTTATCGATACAGAAAAAGAATTTGCATTTTAGTTTACGATTGATAGTATAAAAAAGAAGGCTGTTTTCAGCCTTCTTTTTAAGTACTTAAAGATGGAGTGAGGTAATCAAGCGGGCTAGGCGCCCGCTAACTCCTTAAAGAAAGTTACCTAGACCAAGAGAGATAGCCAACGCTTTATCAATCTCTCGGAGAACTTCGTCTGGAATCTTCTTTTTTGAATTTCTCCTCACCCTCTTCTTGTCAATAACTCTAACTTGTTCCGTTAAAGCTATTGAGTTTTTGTACCGTTCTCCCAAGTGCTTTTTATCGATGTATACGTGCGTCGGGAGACGCCCGTTTTTTTTATTAGCTTGAGTGAGCGGAACAATTATGAGCGTAGGAGAGGATTTGTTACCGACATTATTCTGGGCGATAATCGCGGGCCTAAATCCTCTTTGCTCAGAGCCTATACCCTCGAGGTGCACCCATACTAATGTACCTCTCCTCATTTCATTCAACTCCTTTCTTCGTTTTAAACAGGATACACGAAGGAAGGGGAAAAACTGGAAATAATCAAAAAAGCCCTCCAAAGAGGGCTTTTTTTATTCTAATGGGCTTCGCAAAAGATCTCATTATCTTCCGATAGTTTGATATGAAAGCTATTTACTGATCGTTCACCAATCGCATTTAAGGCTACATCTGTCAGTCGTTCAACCTGTCTTTTAACCCCTCTTGCTCCCGAATAAACATCAAAGCTGTCCTTGGATATTTTGTGGAGCACACAATCATCAACAGTTAACGTGTAACCCCTGTGAGCGAAACGGTCTTTCAATTGATCGACAAGTCCGCTTACAATCTCATACATCACATCATTATTAAGGTGGTTGAACACAACCCTAACATCGATTCTGTTCAGAAACTCAGGCGTAAATGTTTGATCGTCAATCGTGCTTTTTAAAACATCTTCACTTGTTTTCAAAGTGCTTGCTTGGCTAGAGAAACCTACGGGCTTTCGCATTAATCGATCTACTCCTGCATTACTTGTCATAATGAATAATGCATTTTTTACATCAATTGTGTTCCCTTTATTATCGGTGATAATTCCATCTTCAAAAGCCTGCAAAAAGATGTTTAAAACGTTAGGGTGAGCTTTTTCTATCTCGTCTAATAAAACAACACTATGAGGTTCAACTCGTAATTCGTCTATTAACCGGGCACCTTCATCGTAACCGAGATAACCCGGGGACGCCCCAACTAACTTGGTTACTGAGGCTTCTTCTGAGAACTCACTCATATCAAATCGAATGAGTTTACTTCCGTAAAGTTCTTCTGCGATAGCTTTAGCTAACTCTGTCTTCCCAACACCTGTGGGACCGAGGAACAAGAAAACCCCATCAGGTCGTTCTGGATCACTCAATTTATATTGGGCTCTTTTAATAAAACGTGCTGATTCTTCAATAGCTTTATCTTGTCCTTTGACCCAAAGCTTTAATCGATCCACAATCGAGTAGTTCTCGTTTGTGATATCCCTAATGAGAGGGATCCCCGTTCTCTTGGTGATGACATCTTGTACCGTATCGATATCTACAACTCTTTTTGATGTCTCTACTTTTTTATTTTGGAGTGATTTTAATTTTCTCTGTAACTCTTCTTCTTCATTGACTTTTTCTTTGGCTTTTTCAAATTCATTTTCTTTAATTAGAACATTGCGAGCTTCTATTTTTTCTTTAAGTTCTTCCTTGATGGCAGTGATTGGGTCCTCTGAAACAAAATGTGAAGAAGCGGTGAAAGCCGAAGATTCATCTAGGATGTCCAAGGTTTTGTCTGGTTGTCTCTGATTTGTCATAAATTGATCCGTGAGTTCAATAACTTGTTCGATTAAATCATCTGATATATGTACAGAGTGAAAGGATTCTAGTTCTAACTTTTTTTCCTTTGCGATCTTGAGTGTTTGTTGATAGTCGGGCTCTTCTACTCTAATGCGCTGGAGTCTTCTTGAAATTGATTCATCAGTAGCAATTTGAGCGTTATAACCTTCTTCTGTAGTGACACCAATCATTCTAATTCTTCCATCTGATAAGTAAGGTTTTAACATACCCATCACGTCAACCGTTGATTCACTATCATTCAAGTTGACAAATTGATCGAATTCATCGACGAACAAGATCAATCTCTCGTCTTTTAAAAATTGATCAATTAAATTTTGGACTCTCTCTTCCAGTTCACCACGTAAAGTTGTTCCTGATATAAGTTCTCCAGCTGTGACCTCGATAATTATCTTATCACTTAAATGCCTTGGGACATCACCACGGTTTATCTGTCGAGCCATTTCTCGAACTAAAGATGTCTTACCAACACCAGGGCTACCAATGATTAAAGGGTTGCCTTTTTCTTTTCTCATTAACACCGTTATAATTTCGCTAATCTCTTTTTCTCGGGAAACGAAAGTTTCATCCGGTTTCTCTTTAACAGCTTGGTTTAAATTCCTACCAACTTTTATTTTTGGAGCTGGTTGTTCTTTTTGTTGTTGGATAATTTGATTAACGGTTTTTTTTGTATTTAGGTGTCCATTTTTTAAACGCTCTTCGAGTTCACTCTTTAATGAAACTACATCATCCTTCCTAAGGTCTGTGAAGCCCCCTGAATATATTTTTTCAAATAAGCATTTTGTGCAAATTTTAAAATCTCCATTTAATAATAGGTCTCGGTTCCTTTCAAGAAAAACATCGTTACAAATTGCACAGTTTCTTGTGTTATATTCAATCTTATTTTTATCTTCCAAACAGGAAACCCCCATTCGATAATGTATATATAATTAGTTGATTTTGATCTATTAACTTTAACTAAGAGGGTTGCTCTCAAATAATAGATCGGTTACAGGTATTTGTTTATATTGTCTTTTCTAAACACCTTTTTTTGTTCTTGTTTCGGTTTCCAAAATAAAGTAAAGGACGCATTTTTTTTAAAAAAGGAGGGGTATCGTGAGTTTTGCGAGCTTATTAATTCCAATTATTGCTCTTGTTCAATCAGTGAAGGAAAAATCAGAGAAGGGTGAGAATTACTGGAGTAAGCTGTTAATATCATTGATATTTATCGCCCTAGGGGTCGTTTTACTAGTAACAGATGAGGTAAACGTAGGGATGCCAATTTCACTTTCTCTCTTTATGACAGTTTGTATACAAGACTTATTCTTCGAAAGGTTCAATTCGTTATTTGTCTATCTTGCTTGGGTTATTTACTTTTTGTTTAATTTTGAGTTTCATTTATTAATGTTCCTAACTGTAATTTTTCTGACTTATTGGTTGTTGACGTTTATGGTGGAGATTTCATCTGGCGAACCTCATTTAATAGTAACTTCATTGATGATGATACCTGTTAAGTCTTGGTTGGTGTTTATGTTGCTGGCCTCTTTGTTAGCTTTTGGTTCTCTTCTCTATAAATCTATTAAAAAAGGGGCTATAAAAGACACAAGCGTTCCCTTTGGACCTGCTTTGCTATTATCCATATATATATTATTCTTTTGGCCTCATTTCCAATGAAAAAAGAGCGCAACGCGCGCTCTTTTTGCGTGGGAATTATTTATTCTCCTGGTTCCTTTGGAGCCAACGGAGCTTTCCTTTGACGATGTATTCTTCGATGGGTTTAAGATCCTTTTTCAATTGATCATTGAGCCAGTCTTGGTCAGTTTGGTCCCAAACTTTACGACCATCAATGAAAACAGACTCCCGGGCATAAACAAAAATATTGTTCATCCTTTTTCGGGTGCTTTCGTTTTCTTTGAGCAGGTGGTTTCTTTCACGGTTTAAGTCCGCTATTTGAGACCTCGCTTCTCTAAGTTCATTCACCAAAGTGTTTCGCATCTCGTTATCCGAGAAGGCTTTTAGATCTATGGTTTTTGAACGTAAAAGAGCTCTTTCTCTTGCCCTCTTGAGGGCCATTATGGGCATATTTGCCTTTGAAATTCCTGAAGGACAGTTGAGGTTGTTTGCAATCCCGTAATCTTTATTTGTTTCTCCAGAGGGAAAGGAAACCTCAACCTCTATCCAAACTTGAGCATTCCCAGGATTTTTAAAGTCTGATTGTTTTTCAATGATTACCGGGTCACTAAATTCTGCACCAGAAACATCAGCTAAGATGTTTATTCCATCTTCATTTATGATCGGCGTTTGAGAATCCTGAGTAAACCAGATGTGTTTCTCGGGATCTATATGTTCACCAACGGTCGTTAATTGCTCTTCTTTGTCAACAAACTCCTTCTCTAAGATCGATCGAAGTGCTTGCTCTTTCTTTACTTCGACCTCTTTAAGTATATCGTCTTTTGCCATACAATCTTCCTTTCTTGTTGATTTTAAATATTATAAGACACTTTTTCATTTTAAAAATAAAAAACTTTTTTCCCCCAACATTTAAATGTGCGTTAAGATATTGAAAATCAAAAAAAGGAGTGGTTGTTAGTATGCAATTATCAGGAATGAAGGAAGTTGTAAAAAATGTTAGTTACTTAAATACTTTGCCAGAGTTTAGAGAGCTGCCTACTTATAGGAGGGCTACCTTTAATTTTGTGGGTGGTTCTGGTACAGGAAAAACCCACAACATCATCGAGGCCGGGACGGAACTGGGGATTCCAGTAATCGTCGCGCGCTTTTCTCAGTATATGCCGGAAGACTTTAGCCTTCCGATTATTGACGAAGAAGGCGGAACAAACTTCGTTCATCTCAATCCAAAGAGAAATTTCAAGGAAATGGTCGCTGATATGTTTGGTAACCTCGTCAACTTTTTAACAGGAAGGCGAAAAAGGTACACCAGCTTAATTGCTGACATTTTCCCTGTGGAGATCGAAGGGAAAAAAAGGAGAGAGTTGAATGACGAAGGAGAGATTGTTGAGACCGAAGAAAATCAAATTGATTTTGAGAGAGCTAAAAACTATATTGCAAACTATTCTGAGGTGAAAGAATATTGGGAGAGTAGAGGATTAACAATCAACGATGCACCTGGAATGATTTTTTTTGGCGATGAGATCAACAGGATTGAAGATACTCAAATGTTTCAAATGAACTTCAGCCTTATTGATGAACACAGGTTTAAAAATTACAAGCTACCGGATGGTGCCACAATCTTCACAGCAACGAATCCAGCGGATGGCGATTTCATTGTTCAAGATTGGGACCAAGATGATGCCTATTCCAGCAGGTTTGTTCATTTAAAGCTAGAAGCCCGAGCCGAAGATTTCTTAGATTATGCCGAAGATTTATTTGGGCCTGTAATTAACACTTTCGCATCAATGTACCCAGAAACGGTATTTGATGAGGAAAAAGCCAACGCATTCAACTTGCCTGAAGTGGTACCCACACCAAGGAACCATTTCAGAGCAGAGAACTGGATCGTCCACGCGAAAAAATTTGGAATCGATTGGACTAAACGAGTTAGAAACGAACTAATTGGAAGATTCATTGGGGAATCGCAGATTCAGAACTTTGTAGAGATTTTAGAGGGTAGAAACCCAGAGATTCCCCCAACTCCCGAAGAAATCATTGAAGAATACGAAGAATTTAAGGTCTCTCCTGCGACCATTGAATTCTTCAAAAGGCCGAACTCTGAGCGTTCGCCAGAAGAGGCGGAAGAGCATCTATCCACCTTATTTGAAGAGTCTCAGAACATTAAAGAAAATAACCAGAATTTGCATCGATATAAAATCATAGATAACGAAATTTCTGGTCGAAGAGACATTATAAATAAGGCAACAGATGACCTTTTCGAATATATCAAGAGGAACGCAGAAGACGAAAAGTTCATTGAGACATTTAACAAAAACAGACTAAGAACACTCCGTTTTATGATGGATATCAACCGCCCTAAATTTAAAGATTTAATGAAGAGGATGGTTAATCATACACCTACATCAATGCTTTTATTAACATCTAATGACAGCTCCGAAGACTTAACTAGGTCTTATATCAATATGTTTTCTGACTTAGTTATGTACACGAATGAAAGACTTCGTGAAGAAGGAGATGGTGAGGAGACATCAGATGAGGGTGTCGAAGAAGAGGAAGAATTACAAGAATAATAATAAAGGAGAGGCTTTGCCTCTTCTTTTTTTGTTTTTGCCCACTGGTTAATAAACGGTGTTAAGATAGTAAAAATCAAAAAGGAGGAAGATGACAAGATGCTTGCACAAAAAAAAGAAAGGAAATTAACCCGATTGGAGGAGTATTACTACCTTCGTAAGATAGACGATTTAATCTATTTATTAGCGGGGGTTTATCCTTTCTACGCTTCAGGGTTATCAATGTTAAGGAAAAAGATTTCCTACAAAATTCCCATAGCGGCTGTCCAGTTCACAGCTGAAGGGAATTACTTATTGATTAATCCCAATGGGTTTGACAAGTTTACAAAAAGGGAGCAATCTTTTATATTAATCCACGAACTTCTTCACGTTCTGCTCGGACACGACTTAAGAGGGAAAAAGATGGATCCAAACCTCTTCAATGTAGTAGCTGATTTAGAGATAAATCAGTTAATTGAAGAGTCGAAGTGGACAACAAGACCAGAGTCGGCTTTACATCCGACACAGGAGCAATTCCGTTTACCTGAGAAACTTGCCGCAGAAGACTATGAGGCAATTCTCTTAGAGCGAGGCGAAGAGATCAAGAATATGTCTGAGCAATTAAAGGACATATTAGATGAATTTGTCAAAGAAAACTGCACTTGCGGCGGAATGTCCGCTCAAACGGATGAAGAAGAAACGGAAGAAGACGAAGATTCTGAAGGCGGTTCAGCTTCCGAAGAGGGAGATGATGAACCATCTGATGAGTCCAATGAATCTGGAGGAGAAGAAGAGGAGCTCACATCCCCAGAGGATTGCCCTGTTTGCGGGAATCAAGATCAGCAGTCAGGAGATTCTTTGGCTAATGACTTCAAAGATCTTCATCCCCAGTGGGATGAAGAGGATGAGCTTGGAGAAGAGGTCAGAAAAGAGCTGACTAAAAACTTCGCTCGGGAAATGATGGACAAAAATCCCGGAAGTGTTCCAGGAAACATTCAGGAAGAGCTCAACGACCTTGTTAAGGGAGAAAATTTATTGAAGAAATATATCAATAACTTTCACGCCCGAATTAGGACGACTAACAGGAAACGATCGCTCAGAGTGATCAATAGAAAGGTTCCTGACATTCGACCAATTGTAATGCCCGGTCGTATGAAACAAAAGAAAACACACTTAGCTGTCGCTATTGACACATCAGCGTCCGTTACGACTGAAGAAGCTGTCGCTTTCTTAAGTGAGATTGCGCCTCTCACGAACTTGAACACAGAAGTAACACTTATTCAGTGTGACACTGATATTCACGAAGTTGTTAACTTAGATGAGGTTAACTTAGATAATTTCGAGTTAAAGGGTAGGGGAGGAACAAGTTTCTTGCCTGTCTATGAATTGCTCGAAAAAGGTGAATATGGTGAATGGACATACGAAGGTACTCCAGATGGGTTAATTTACTTCACTGATGGTGGTGGCACTGCGCCGGATTCAACAAAGATAGAAACCCTTTGGATGCTAAGTGAAAACGGCCACAAACCTTTTGCCGAAAGTGGAGGCCAAATAGATTACGGTCGTTTTGTAGAAGTAGAAATAAAATCATAAAACCATAGATTTAAAAAAAGACGCTTAAATAAGCGTCTTTTTATTTTGGAGTCTCGGACTTTATTTTCCCGATGTCACTGATTTTCCTGAAGTAGAATACAGCCTTTCCAAAGTATTGATCTTCCGTAAAAATCCCGTAATGTCTACTATCAGAAGAGTTGTTTCTGTTATCACCAAGAACAAATAACTCATCATCATCTAAAGTTGTTTTGGGAAAATCCTCACTGTACATATCTTCTTTAATATAAGGTTCAGACACCTTTTCATCATTGATCAAGAGTTCGTCATCTTTAATTTCTATAGTATCCCCACCTTTAGCGACGAGTCTCTTGATAATTTTGGTTTGTTTATGTTCGACAAGAATGATGTCACCGACCTTAGGTTTCGGAACTTTATAAACCAGAACTTTGTCCTTGCTTTCGAGACCAGGTTCCATCGAGGCACCCTCTACTAAAACAAACTCTAAAATAAAAATCCTTACAAAAATAGACAAGGCCAATGCTATCAATATGGTTATGAACAGTTGAAATATGTATTTCTTTTCGGTGATTGTTATCACACCCCTATATATTTGTGTTTGGAGGTAAGGTATGGATAAGAAAATGCTACTTAAAAAGATGTCAAAGTATTATGATGGTGAATTCGAAAACTTGTTTGCGGAATTGGTTGCACATAACCAACACTTAGAATTCACGGATAGCTTTAGCAAATATCCTTTGTTGATGTTTTTAGATAAATCTGTTGTTTTATGGCAGCAATCAGAGAGTGTGGCCTATCATCCCCACGCCTTCACAACAGAGCCGGAGATATTATTAATAATCCTTAGTGCATTTTCGGACCAAACTAAAGTATATATTAGTGAAAAAATACCCACTTCCTTTTTGAAAGGTTATTTAAGAAATTAACATAAATATGTTTTTAGTGCACAAATAAGGGGTGAAGTAGTGTTGGAAATTGGTGTTTTCGTACCTAGCAATCTATCAAAAGAGAGTTTTGAGATAGTATCTGAGAGATTGGATGATTTTATCGAGAAAGCGGAAGTGCATATTTCTTTTTACAGAACATCTGATATAGAGTTATTGAAATACTTACTGCATTTAGAAGAAGAATTATTGGAAAAGGTTCACATCCATATATTCTCCAACATCAGACTGCTTGACAATGAAGTGGAGGATGTAATTAAATTTTTGGCTCAAAAGGGACTCGTTTATAAAGAACACTTGCTACCGAAAAATGAGCAAGGAGAGTCTGGGAAAAGCTACTATGATTTGTTCCTAAGAGAGATGTTGAGGGAGTGCGATGAAGTTGTTTCCTTCAGTGTTTCGGACGTAAACCAAATATCGAAAATTTACCGACCACTCGATATCGCAAAAGAGCATTTCAAAGAGATTTTTGAAGTTGAATTAGATGATGGTGGTAAGATAAAAAAACTTTAACTTTTTCATTTCTTTTTTCCAAAAGTAAAAACAAGCGTTGTATAATCTCAATGTACTTAAAAAAACGAAACAAGGAGTGGTTTTGATGATGAATCGCGCTGTACTTGTCGGAAGATTAACAAGAGATCCGGATTTACGATATACGCCAAATGGGGTGGCTGTAGCAAACTTCACACTGGCTGTCAATCGACCGTTTACGAATCAACAGGGTGAAAGAGATGCAGATTTTATAAACTGTGTTACTTGGAGACGTCAAGCAGAAAACTTGACCCAATATATGAAAAAAGGTGGCCAGGTTGGTGTTGATGGACGAATTCAAACGAGAACTTATGAGGATCAAGATGGAAAGACTGTTTATGTTACCGAAGTAGTAGCAGACAACGTACATTTTTTGGAATCAAAAACAGAATCCAAGAAACAAGGACAAACTCAACAACAACCTAAACAGCAACCACAGAATCAACAACAACAGAATCAACAACAGCAGCAACAGCAACCAGAATATGGTGGAGGCGGCGGAGAGCCGATTGATATTTCGGATGACGACTTACCGTTCTAGCAAATGAGAATATAAATTTTATCTCAATAGCTATAAATAACGGATAGAACATTGATATAACAATAAAGTTATAGTTTTAAAACTGTGTAATGAATGTGTAAATTTAACATCAAGATAAGACAGTTATCGGGAGAACCTAGATTCGTAATACACTATCAATCAGAGATATGAGCAGAGTGAATACACAAGAAATTTTCTCTTGCAGAATAACCAAATTAAACAGTCGCTTGGTTTAAAAAACATTGGCACCAATAATGAATTTGACTACTTAAAAAAAGTATAAGATGTAAGGTTGGATAATATACTGTTAATCTATAAGGGATGAAAAAAGAGAGGGGTTTCCCTCTCTTTTTTGTGTGTTATTTCCTGCGTTTGAAGAGTGATTTTATTTGATCGATGTTAAAGCGACTGTGACCTGGTCCGGAGTCGATAGAAAAGGGGTTAATGTGATCGGCGACATCTTGAATAGCGCTCCTCGTAGGGCTCCCTGATAAAAAGGCAAATTCCGCTCGATTTACGTACGAATTGAAATCAGGATCATAAGGAATTCTCGTAATGAAACGTTTACCGAACATAAACTTATAAACTGTTTCGTCGTTTAAGCTATTTCTTAACTTACCCGTATCTTTGTTTAAGATTAAATACGTATCATCGTTAATCTTCCTTTTGCGGTCATCTTCCAAATACTGAATGACCTGCAGAATTTTATTTCCACCAATAACGGTTGTGTAATCTGGCTCTAAAACAATATAGTTTCGATCACTGTATTCTAATAAAGTTGAATTCACTGTTGAAAAAATATCATTGTGTGTATCAATTAGCACAAAATCGAACATCTCTCGAACCTGAAGTAATACTTTTTCAATTTCGTCCTTTGTGATCATATCTACTCGTGGTAAATGATCTACATTGTTTGGTGTATAAAGTATTTTTATTCCCGAATCTCTATGTTCGACTAAAGCATTTTCTATAAGCTCTTCATCCATATAGGCTGTATCTAAGAATACGTCATAAATTGTTTGTCTAGGGAATTCCAGTTCTTCTTGATCAAACAATTGAGTCATAGTCGGATATTGGAAATTGAAATCTAAAATACACACACTCAAGTATTCACCTTGATTGTTTTTGGACCGAATTAATGATTGTGCTATATTCGAAATTAATGTTGTTTTTCCCGTGCTCTTTGGCGAAAAGAAAGCGAATAATTTATCAGACATTGTTGGTGCCGTTTCAATTTGTGGCTGCTCCATTCGTGAATGTATTGGAGGATCACTTACTTTAGGTGAACCTTTTCTTTCTTCCTTTCTCTCTTTACGGGGATCTTGAGGTTGCGACGTTTTTGATTCAGGAGCATCCTCAACATAGGATAGCGGATCATCCTCAAAAATACTGTATTTGACCCCTTCGATAACCCCTTTGTAAATAAGCCCGTGATAAAGAATTCTTTTACAAAAGTCTCCGGCACTAAAGGGTTTTTGGAAAACGTGATCTACGCCAGCTTCTTGAGCAACAGAGATTTGCCCTCTCGTCTGTTTATCAACCGTAAAAATAACCGGTTTTTCTGCCAAAGTTCTGTTTTCTTGTAAGAAGTTATAAAGCTCCATTCCCGCTCCATCAGGAAGTGTAGAAGACAAGACGAAGAGGTCCACCTTCCTAAAACTTTCCCTTGCGTTCATAAACTCGTCTCTAGTGACAGCTTTTCCAATTAAATCAATGTGCATCTGAGGAGAATCGATTAAAAAATCATTAACGCTATCTATAAATTTCATTTGGTTATCGACAACAAAGATTTTAACGCGTGTATCTGACATTGTAAAAAAACACCTCCTATACGATTAATGTAATTATTTTTTTATAACGATTCAAGACCTTCGTCGAGTGCGTCCTCTTCATCACAGAGCCAATAAAGGACATCTTCGTCGTCGACATCTTCGTAATTTTCGTGGTTTGGTATGACGTATCGTTCATCATCTATAACTTTAATATCACAGCCATTGTCACTTTTATTGATCGAGACATTATCTGATGAATCACTATTATCCTCATCTTCTCTGTTTTTTCTGCTATCTTCACTCTTCTCTCTTTCCTTTTCATCCTCTAAATCTTCGAGCTCTTGATTGAGTTCTTGAATTTGTTTTTCTAAGTCTCGCTTAGAAAAGTTTAAAGACTCACCTCGTCTTAATTTGTTCAGTATATCTTGAGAGCTGATCTCTTTTGGTTGATAGTCTTCATCGAGGCATTCGATAGTCGCATTGTTGCTATTTTCACTTTTTTCGCTGTCTTCGTTTTCTTCATTGATGCCTAAATTTGTCGTATCCTCACCTTCTTCCGCTTCTTTTCTTTCTTCCTCCACTTGTTCTTTAATTTCTGAACATAACGGAAGAGACATCTTACCTGGAAGTTGGTAGAAAAATGAACCGATCTCAGAGGCAGAGTTAATTTGTAAACTTTCTTCTAGTGATACGATCACATAAATGTCACCTTGGATAACATTTATCACTTCCAGATCATAAAGAAAAATAACAGATTTTATATCCCGATCTGGCCCAGGTGACTCATCTTCAAAGGTGATCCCTACATTGATGAGGTCCCCAGGGACAACAGGTGGTAAATCCACAGCTGCTTGAGGAAACATATGAACTGTTTTACCTTCTGGTAGACTTGCGGCGAACTCCCCGGCTCCACTCCCCCCAATTAAAGAACTTCTAGGAATCGGTGTCCCGGGTGAAAGTTGATAATTAACCCTCATTCCTTCCAACTCATCAAAATCTGTAACGACAGAACCTTTTAAAAGCTCAAACTCTTTCTTAGATATTTCTACTTTTTCGAATAATTCTATTTGTTCTCCTAGTCCTAGGTTTATATTTATCTCTTCGTCTGCGGCTACGATAATTTCTTCCGTTTGTAAACGCCCAGTAAAAAGGGATAAAGTGATTATGGCTAGAACGACACTGGAGATAATTATCAGAGCTATTTTAATGCGCTCTTTTGTACTTGTCTTCAAATAAAACACCTCTTTTCAACAATAGACGAAATCAAAATACAAGAAAAAGACTGTTTGTCAAGTTAGCAAGCAAACTAGAAGCGGTAATTGTTTCCCCAAAAAAAGGAACACTAGGGGGATTGGGGAGGAGGAAACAACAAAGAGGCCCAAAAAGCCTCTTTGTGAGTGATTATAGGATTAGTTATTGAGGTCAGTGACCTACTTATAACAAACAGAAGATTTACTTTTTAGAGTACGTTCTTAAGTCGCGAGTGTTCCAAATATTCTTTGGTTTTCTACTTAAGGTGGGCATTGTCGTTGTGTGTATGGTTAGATCTGCATTTTTGATTCCGCCTAAGTTATCTCGAATCCATAGAAAAAACAATCTATTAGTTTCCTTCTGTAAAATCTCATTGCTCGGTGCAATAAAGTAAAACTCGTCAGTGATTTCATAGATTCTATCCATTGCATCATAAAAGTCTTCTTTATTATGCGTACCTCTTTCAACCTCAATGAGCATTTTTTTATCTTTATCATCTTTGTCGATAACAACTAAGTCAAATATCTTCTTCCTTCCATTGTCAAGTTTGTAGGTGAGATCTTTTGTTTCAGTGAGAACTTCATAACCTAATTCCCTAAAAATGAACGCGCTATCCTTAATCATATAGCCGTGCTCTAAACTTCCGTGTAAATCTACAATCCTTTTTCGCTCTGGAACAACAGGGTTTTCATCGTAAAGGGATTTATAAGCCTGTTTTCCGATATCGGACAACTCATAAACAATTTGATTCGCGCCACCTCCGCGGCCACCTAAGCTCAATCTTTCGTCCTCTAATATATTTAATCCACGCAAGGAGGCTACCTCTGAGGAAAGTTGTTGGTAGTTAATCCGACTGCCTTTCTTAAACATTTCGAAACCTTCCTTATCCTCCGAAAGGTAATCGCGAAGGTCTGTGTTTCTGGATATGCCCGTTTCACCAATGATTTTGATGATATACTCTTGCTCATTACTCAAATTGTTTAAATAACTACTTAAGTTCTCGTCAAAAATATCGGAAACCTCTTGTTTTTCAACTTCTTTATAATTAGGAGATAAAGGGTGCTCCTTTTCGTTTCGCCCACCGAAATCTTTGATTTTGCCCGGTTTCTTATATTTTTCCTCCTTCACTTTATTCTTCTTTTCTTTCCTATCGTCATCTTTGGAGTCATCTTTATCCTCTTGATCGGACAAGATATCAGAGAAATGTGGTTCATATCTTTCTTCCGCGATTTCTTCATCACCTAGATGTTCTTCGAATTCAGCAGCTAATTCATCTTCTAAGTTTTTTTCAAAATCATCTTCTAAACTCTCATCCTCTGTATCATCGCTGTTTTTGAGGTCCAGATCGAGCTTCCCTTCAGCAGATTCCTCATATTCCATATCGTCTATTTTGTCTTGAATAGATACTACCGGGATATCACTCTCAGTTTTTTTATCTTTCATAAGAGCTTTAATCATTTTTTCGATGTCGGCCGCTTGACTGACAATACTATTTAGCTTCGCTATTTCTTCGTCTTTGGCTTTAATGATATCCATATACTCTTTAGTGTTATCAGAAATTTGCTCATCAGCATTATTATAGCGCTCAATTAGCTTATTGATTGCTTCTTCTAGCAGGGGAGCGACTTCTTCTCGTATCCAGTTACCTGAGTTAATCAACTCCTTTAACCTAGCGTTTCCAGGTAAGGTGTCCACCAAGTCTCGGTATGCGTTCCTGAAACCGACAACTCTTTTCTTTAGGGTATCGTTATCTAATTGAAGGTCTCTAACTTCTCGGTCTCTTTCGTTAATAATGTTGGACAACCTCAAGGCGTGGTCGTATGTTTTGTTATAGCCTAATTTTAATAACCGAAGTTGTTCTCGCTCAGGTTTTTCATCAAGCTCACGCATTGAAAGTTTCTCAAGACCTTCCATATAATCTTCTTGATCTTTTTCTTCCCCTAAGTCTTGATTTAAAAGATCGAAGGGGGAGCCACCTTTCGACGGTTTCTCATCTTTTTCACCTTCGGTATCATCGCTTGAACTGATCAAAGATTTTAGTCTAGAGGTATTTTTTTTTCCTCGTCGTCTTCTTGAACGTAACAAAATATCAAAAACGTTGTCACTCATAAATTTTACCTCCTTTATTTATACAAAAAAACACAGAGGGAAGAGGCCCCTCTGATGAATTAAGTCATATTCAATTTTCTTTGAGGGCGTCTGATACTACACACGAAAGAATCCGGGGCTTTCTTTGCTAGTTTTGGTTTAAAGTTAGCCTAATTATATATAAAATGAAATTATTTCTTGTTTTGCTTCTCTTTCTTCTTGCGCTCTCTCCGTCTCCGGTTCCTTTCTCTTCTACGTTGATTCCTCAGTCGCTCATATTCGTGGAGTTCAATCCACCCACCATCACGCTTCCGGTAGGTGATTACCTTTAACTCTTTGTCTTCATAAAAGTGATGAAACATCTTTTCTTTAATGATGAATTCAGGAGTTCTATTCCCTTTGACATCAACGTAGGTAACACCACCATCATTATCATAAATTGTGAAGTCTGCTATATATCTAACCCCACGCAAGGTTCTGTTGCCTACCTTGATATTGTCTAAAAGTTGAAAAGTGGGGTTCAAATCAAAATCCTTGATGTTTCCTTTGTCTTTCTCATCTAACAAATGTAAGTAATACTTGGACTCAAGAATAGAATCAAAAGTTATTCCGTTAATGATCATTTTCCTTGCATTATATTTTGAATATGTACTTCTGCTTTTATTCAATAGTGGCCCTACATCAAAACTTTCAACCAATCCTCGTTCTTTCAAATTTAGTATTTCGTGAAAGATGACTAGGTTAGCTTTACTCTTAAAAACTAAATTCTGCCCATCATATTCTTCGATGTATTTGGACATCCAATCAATCACCTCTGTATAATTTTTTCAATTTGGTTCTATATGATTGTTTGAACAAACCCTAAAAAAATCAAGGTGTGTCAACTCTCTTGTTCTTTGATGTCAAAGGGATGGATGTAATGACCACGCTCATAAAACTCCGCTTTCCTCCTTCGAATCTTTCCACTCGCTGTTACTTTACGGTTTCTAAGAACTTTGAATACGTCTTTGCTCAAGAACCTTCCATCCAATTCAATAAAGCTGCCCTTTTTGAATTGATCAAAGACCTCAATGGCTTCATCTCCATAAACTTCAATGGGTAAAAAAGCGAACCTCTTTTCAATACCCCTGAAGTAGTTAAGGTAAGTGTGTAAAGTGAAAAAGGAGTAGGGCTCACCGTTCTCCCCTATATCAAATGTGATATCAGAAGCAATCCTGCCTTTTAACATTACCTCGTTGTAGTACTTCTCGGGGGGATGATCTAAGAGTTTATACTCGTGAACTAAAACTTCGTAAATTGTTTCTCTAGTTATTCTCTTGACTTCACCGTTCCAGTCAACTTTATAGTGGTAAAAATTCCTTTCCGTTTGGACTTTTTCTTGTTTCTCGTTGAAAATGGCGTCAATCGGAATCTTATTAATGAAGTCTAGATCAAGGATTTTTTTCCACACAATATCCTGGTCAAATCGTTCTGTTGGTTGCTTCTTTGTTGGATATTTATCGAATGCACTGTAATACAGTTCAACAGCATTTTGTAATTCGGGTTCAACAATGGGATGAAATTTATCAAAGTTTCTGCTTTGGACTTCACCAACTATTTCAATGTAATCCCCTTCTTCTATAACTCTATCTACTTCCTCGTCATCTAAAACGATCGTTCGGAAGGAGTTGATTTCTTCTCCCGATTTAGTTTCCATATTCTTATATACATTATTTTCTTTAAAAATTGGTTGCTCTAACTCAAAACCAAATAAAGCGCCTGGTATATACATTAAAGTCGGATCACACTTACCGACAATGCCGTTGATTTTTAATTTATTAGCATATTTACTTCCCTCAACAAAAGACATTTTAAAACCTCCTAGGCTTTTAAAGTAATAATCAAATCGCAAAACTCAAATAAACTTCTTCTAAATTGTTGCTTGTATCATTGTTGTTTGTGTAAAGATCAAGCTCGCGTTGAGATACGTAACCTTCTTGAACTAAGTAACTGAACATATCCTCACTATCGTCAAAACGGATCTTGCTGGACATTAATCCGATTTCTAAGTCATATCTAACTGGAGTGAACTCAATAATTTCCGAATTCTTCGTAATGTCTAACACTCTGTCAATCTCATAGTCTGTAATATAATAAACACCTGATTCAACAGGGTTGTTACTTAAAACTATTTGCTCGACTTTAGAATAAGATCTTCCGTCCCTGAGCGTGTGTTTCATAAAAACATATCTCTCGTCATTGTTTGTTGACTGCTTGAAACAGACCCATTTATTCAATATGGAATCTAATAAGATTCTTTTCTTTTCTTGTTGGACTTTTGATGGTCTAATGCGTTTACTCAATAAAGAACACCTACACTTTCTATAAATAAGAAAAGTTTTTTTTAAAATTTAATCTCAAAAAACAAGTGACTACATACATACTTTCTTTAAAAGGAGCATCATCCTTTTAATTTTTAAACAAAATCCAATATAGGGTAATAAATGAAAAGGGAAAAGATAAAAGTAAATGAATTTAAGCAGAGATTAGAACAATCTTGGAGGGCGTAGATGTGAGAAAAAATATTTCTATTTTCGTTATCGTGCTAGTCGTTTCCTTTCTAGTGATCATCGGAAAGTTTTTTCATATACAAATTATTCAATCGGATGAATTACAAGGCAAAGCTATTGATCAAAGAGTGAGAAAAATAAAGGAAAGCCCTAAGCGAGCAGCATTAAAAGATCGTAATGGGAACACAATTGTTTATAGTTTAAATATGAAAGACATTGAGGTTTACCCAGATTTAATTAAAACAGACACTTTAAGAAGGAAAGTAGCCAGAACATTATCCGAAATCTTAGATATAGACGAAGAAAAAGTGATGAGAAAGTTAGAAGAGAAAGATGATAACGGGGATCCCGTTCAATGGGCAAGCATTGAGAAGAAGGTTGACCCAACAGTGGCTGCCAAGATTCAAGAATCAGATGTTGGAAGTCTGATTGGGATTACAAACAACTCAAGCCGACAATATGTTAGCGGAAAAAAAGCAAGCAACATCTTAGGGTTTGTAAATGATGAAGGGGAGCCAGGTGCTGGGCTAGAGTTGACATTGGATAATTACCTTTCAGGAATAGAGGGATACCGAATAACAGAGCTTGATAGCTTCGGTGAAACAATTCCTATTGGTTTAGAAACAATTGCAAAACCCGTAGACGGAAGTGAAGTTTATTTAACGATCGATTCTTTTGTACAAGAAATATTAGAGGACAGCGTTGAGGATTATTACGAGGAAATTGGTGCAAAAGAGATACACGCCATCACAATGGACCCAATGAACGGTGAAGTTCTAGGAATGGTTAGCTACCCTAACTTTGATCCTAATGATTACCAAAACTATGACAAGGACACATACAACAATCACGGAGCCTCTTACGTTTATGAACCAGGGTCTACATTTAAGCCAATCTTTCTCTCTATCGCATTAGATAACGGGGAAGTTAATCCATCACAAACCTTTTTAGATACAGGAACAATACAAAGAAATGGCTTCTCCATTAGCAACTGGAACTATGAACCATTGGGGCCGTTAACACCCGAACAAATCATCGTTAACTCTTCGAACGTTGGTATGGCCAAAATCTCAGAGAAAGCTTCCAGGGAAGGCATCTTTGAAGGACTGAGAAAAATGGGAATTGGACAACCCACTGGAATCGAACTACCTAACGACGAACCGGGAATGATGCAAAGTGAGGAGAGTCTTAAAAATGACCCCCTCGCCCAAATCACTCAATCATATGGTCACGGGATCGCTACAACGCCCTTACAAATCGCCCGAGCTTACTCTACATTAATTAATGGAGGTTATGGTGTCAGACCTACATTAGTCAAAGAAATTGAAAGCCCCTCAGGAGAACGAGTTGACTTAACCAAAGATCAAAAGAAAGAGAAGATCATTAGCCAAGAAACGAGCGAAGAGATTTCAAGTTACCTTGAAGCCACTTGGGAAAGACACTCTGACATTGTTGCTCCCGAGGGATTTGAAGGTGGAGGAAAAACCGGTACGACATCTAAAATTGAAGATGGGAATTACATTGATACAACAGTGGGTAGTTTTATAGGCTACCTATTAATTGAAGAGGACGGAAAAAAGATTCCCAAGTACTTAACTATTGTTGTTGTTGATGAACCAGAAGATCACGAAGAACGATTGGGAATTTATTCAGCGGCTCCACTATTCAGAGAAATACAAGATAAAATCGTAGACGTTAAAGACTTGGAGCCTGTGGTCGAAGAGGAAAAAAGAGAGATTAAGGAATATAGGTTGTCAGACTATACACTAAGAGATCCGGAAGAATCCAAAAAAGAAATCGAGGACAATTTAGGTAATGAGGTTATAGTCAAAATAGAAGGAGAAGAAAGAATTGTGGGCAAACAATCATATGAGTACAGAAATAACAGACTTGAGGTGACCCTGCACACAACAGAGGTAAGAGGAACAGAAGGGTTTTATATACCTGACTTAACTGGGAAAACACCTGGAGAAATTTATGAACTATTTAGTGACCAAGGTGTGGACATAGAATTTTTGGGCAAAGGGAAAGTTTTTTCCCAAAGTGTTTCACCTGGCATATACAAAAAAGAGATCAAAAAAATAAGACTATGGTTAGATAATGTAGAGTAATCGAAGAGGTGATAGTTTTGAGTGAAGAAAGAGAGTTGAAGAGTTATTGTAAATTTTGTTACAGAAAGGAAGAGGAAGTCAGTCTATTAATCAAAAATAAAAGCGGAATGAAAATTTGTGATATTTGTGTAAATGATTGTATTTCCATATTAGAAACTGAAGGGTTCCCATTAGAAGGGTCCTCTTTATTAAAAAACACAAAAAAGAAAAGTCCAACAATTAAAATTGAAAAAGCAAGGGACATCAAAGAAGAGTTAGATAAATATGTGATCGGCCAAGAAGAAGCAAAAAAGAAAATTTCAGTTGCCATCTTCAAACATTTACTTCAATCAGAAAATATAACAAAATCAAATGTTCTATTGGTTGGCCCATCAGGAGTCGGAAAAACAGAAATGGCACGCTCCCTTTCGGAGATACTTGATGCTCCTTTTGCGATCGCAGATGCTACAACTTTAACAGAAGCCGGTTATGTCGGTGATGACGTAGAGAATATATTGACGAGCTTGTTAATGGCGGCTGATTATGATGTAGAGCGTGCAGAAAGAGGCATTATTTATGTAGATGAGATCGATAAAATAGCACGAAAGGGAGAGGGACCTTCGATCACCAGAGATGTTTCTGGAGAGGGAGTTCAGCAAGCTTTGCTAAAAATTATTGAGGGTACGGAAGTTAGTGTTCCTGAGCTGGGCGGACGTAAAAGACCTGATCATCACGGCTCAGTTATGATCAATACAGAAAATATACTTTTTATTCTCGGAGGTGCTTTTGAAGGTCTTGATGAGATTATCGATAAGCGACACGGAGTTAAAAATAAAATAGGGCTTACGGGTAGACAGGTGGAAGAAGGACATAAAACTATAGGAAGCAATCGGTTCTTAGTCGAAGACTTTACAAACTTCGGATTAATCCCTGAGCTTATGGGTAGGCTTCCAGTGATCACAGAGTTAAAAGAACTAACCAAAGAAGAGCTTTTAGAAATCGTTAAATTGAAGTATCTAACGGAATATGAAGAATTAGGTATAGAATTTAAAGAAGAAGCGCTTCGTGAAATTACAAAATTCGCTATCGAAAGAAATATCGGAGCAAGAGGTTTAAAGTCAATTTTAGAGGAAGTAACTTTTGAATATGTATATGAAAACATAGAGAAAGTTATTGTGCCGGAAGATATCAGGAAAATTAGTTAAAAATGGGGGGGTAAATATTTTGGAAAGAGAAAGTATACACAAACGTTTAGATAAATCTTTTGAAGAATTAAACTATTTATTTGAATCATCAAGTTTTACTTTTTTCGGACATCGATTCGTAAGTGAGAAGAAGTACTTTGATGCGTTGGAGGGTTTACGAGAAGCTATTAAACTCAGCTTAGAGGATGCTCGAGTCATCGAGTTAAACGCTGAAAGATTACTTGAAGAAGCTAAAGAAGAGGCTGAAGCTATCGTTTCGGAAGCAAAACAAGAAGTCGAAGAAATGGATAAAGTTCAAATGGCCAAAATCCGGGCTAGAGATATTATAACAGCTTCAAGGGATAAGGCAGTTGAGTTGTTGAACGAAGGAGAAGAAATGCGTGAAAATTCGATTTCGCAAGCCGAACACATTCGTGAGCGGATCATCAACGGAACCCACGAAGTCATCAACGGAGAGCTGTCTAAGATTCTAAGCACAATTGAAGACTCTTACGCTTTAATCGATGAAAGTTTAGAGAAAACCGATCATTTATTGTCGCAGGGAGAGGGCATCGATAAGAAAGATGTTTCTTGATTTCTTTTGTAAAGAAAGGTTGTGCTAAGAAGATATGATGAGGCAATCTTTGTTGTCGCAAGGTATCGATATTGAAGATGTTGAACCATTAGTTGATATTTTCAATGCTTTAGGAAACCAACAAGAAAAGGTAAGAGTGTACGAGAACATAGAGGCTTACATAGGGGATGAGAATTTTGAATTTTCAGTTTGGCAGATCGAAAGGGATAAAGTCAACTTCGAGTGGTATAATGGTGGTTCCCAAGAAAGAGAAAAATATATATCATTAATTGATATTGTTGACGAAAACAAGCGTGAAAAAAGACCTATAACGGACGCTCACGAAAAGATCGAGATAATGATACCAATCGTTTCTCGTGAACAAGTAGAGGGTTTTCTCTGTACGCACACCAAGATGAAAAGTGAAGAAGTAAACAAAAGAGTGTATCTCTCCGTTCACATTTTAAGCTTCGTCTTCGAATATTATCGACTCATTGAGCAAGCTAAGGGAAGTGGTGTCATCGATCCCATTACAGGACTTTATAACGAGCGCCACTTCCATTTACAAGCATCTATGGACATTCAAAAGGTCGAAAGGTTCAAGAAACCTCTGACATCTGTAGGGATTAAGATCAAAGGGTTCGATGACATCGTCAGTAAAAGCGGATATGAAGGTGGAGAAAAAATATTGCGTTTCGTCTCTCAAATTTTAGAAGAAGCATCAAGGAAAACGGATATGCCAGCTAGGTTATCTGGTGAGGTGTTTGGTGTTTCGCTTTACGAAACAAACAGAGAGGGTGCAGAAATCTATCTAGAAAGATTACAAAGGATTTTTGCGAACACACCCTTTGTATCGGATGATATGGAAGTGACTATCGGTATCGATAGTCGGATCGTGGAGTATGAAAAAGAGCTTACAGTTGAAGAAATGGTTTCTAGAACGAAGGATTTGTAATCCTTCGTTCTTTTTTTCTCCAAGGATTTGTTTACTATTGTATAATTTTACAAATTCGAAAGGAGATGGAGAGAAGTGGTTTACGGGTACATAGAAGAGGAGACATTGACGGATAAAGAAACAAGAGATTTGCTTAAAAACAAACACCTAGAAGAAAACAGGGAAAAGATTATTAAGGCCAATTTTGGTCTCGTTGTTGATATCGCAAACAAAATTCCGAGCACAGTAGACATAGAAGATAGAATACAAGCAGGGATGATCGGAATTAATAAAGCGATAGAAAATTTCGATGTAAAAAAGTCTGGTGGAGCAAAATTCACTACGTATGCTTATTATGCAATACGAAGTGAAATCATCAGAGAACTTGAAAATAATTCGGGGAACATTCACATCCCGAGAAGAGTCAACTCTATGATTAAGAGAGTGAATGAAGCTAAAATGGAGTTGAACGAAGAAGGGAAAAATGAAACGATTGAAAATATTTTTGAGAAACTCAAAGATGAGTTTAGTTATAAAGATTTAGAAACTCTTTTTGAGACTAAAGAATTGAGAGAGAAAAACCTAAAAAGAATTGACTCTGAAGAAGAGTTTATTCCATTGGATATTCCTAAGGAAGAATATGTAGAAGAGATTGCGTTGAGGAATGAGTTAGAAAAAAGTGTTGATCGGGCACTTGATACGTTGTCGCCGGTTTTAGAAAAAATCGTGCGTCACCGTTTCAGTATTGGTGGAGCAAAGTTTATGACGTATGAAGAACTCGGTAAAGAACTCAATCTCTCTAGAGAAAGAGTGAGACAACTTACCGTTCGCTCATTGGAAGAATTGGGTGGCCGAAGAGGCCTTAGAAGACAGAGGTTATATGATTTGTATTATGAAAAAGAGGCCTAATCAGCCTCTTTTTTTACTTTTTTAAATGTTAGCTATCCCACGAATGAATCTGGGGCTTGGCCCAAAAATTACTCGAACTAACTTATTACGAGGATCGAGCAGTATCTTTGATATTTATGAATAAGTGCTTTACTCATTTGATGATTATTCATTAAATGTTTAATCGCTCCCTTACACACCAATCATTTAGTGCTATAACCTGCTTCTTCCGCTCTCGATAAAGAGATTCAAATGAAAAAGGACTAACTCTTTGGTTAATCCCTTTTATTATAATAAAAACTAAAAACTTAATCCCGAAAATTCATCCCTCTGTTTTTGACTAAAAAAACTCAGGTTTCTTTACCGGCCTTCAGTGAAGAATGGTTACTCGAGAACCTAAAAAATATCCCTTCACCATTTGGTAAATTTAAAAATAGAATTTACCAAATGGAAGCAAAAGAAGAGAACAACTTGTAAATAATAAGAGTTTAAATATATTTCGTGCTATTTACATATAAAACATATTTTAAAAGTTTAAAATTACAAGTTTTACAAAATTCCATCTTTAAATTCATCCTTGAGTATTCGCTCTGATTTATGCCTAATTCTTTGTAAGGCGTTATCGACTCCTTTGGTGTTTTTTAACCCTGAAGCATCTCGAATCTCTTCATAAGATAAGTTTTGAATTTTCAGATCATAAACCGTTTTTTCAATATCGCTCAATTCCCCAAACAGAAGTTCTCGATATCGATCCATTGTTTCCTTAATGATGTACTGCTGGGAAGGATTGATAAAATCAAAAGGGTTGGAATCTTCAATTTCTTCTCGGGAAGAGAAAATATCCATCATTGTTAAGTTTTCCTGGTTTCTATTTGGCACATCCAAAGAAACCATATCGTTGAGAGGTCTATTTTTCATCCGGTTCCCTGACTTAACCGCACTAATAATTGCTCGTTGAACACAAATGTACGCAAATCCTGAAAAACTTTTTTTGAATTCTTCTGGTCTGTGAGATTTAGATAAATCAAAATCGTCTATAGCTTTTGTGAAGCCACTAATACCTTCTTGAATGAGATCGTCCCGATCTCCATTCCTTGTATACAAACCCTTATTAACGATTGAGAGAACCATAGGTGTGTAGGACTCAACAAGTAATCGTATAGAGAGTTCATCCCCATCCTTGGCTTTGGTGACCATATCTTTTAACTCTTTATCAGAATACAAGTTTATTCCCTCCCGTTTAGTTTACTTAGTTGACACTAGATAAAACTTGAATTGTCCGTGCAAGTTGATTGATTGTCCTGGGGGTAGTTCAATGACAGTTCCTGTTTCTACGACTTGATTCGTTTCTGTAACACTGCCGAGTCCTCGTGTGATGATTAATAATTGTTCGTTGCTAGAGGCTGGGATTTTAACCCTTCCCCCGGAAACTGTGTTAAAACTCATTTCCATTCCTTTAAGATATTTAAATTCCCAATCATCAACACTCATCGATCTGACCTTCTTGATGTCTTTGTTTGTTGCTTCAGGATGAATATTGTTTCGCATATTTGAAAACCTCCTAAAATTTTGTGTCAGGTAAAGTTTATAGATGAATACAAGAAACCCTTTTTGGTTAAAAGTTTTAAGAAAAAAAAAGAAGGCCCTATTTAGAGCCTTCTGATTAGTCGCCTTGGCCAAATGAAGAGTGGGTGTCCATACTTGCCCGACTATTTATGTTCGAGCGAACATCTTCAACATTGCTGGCAATCATCCTTCTTGATCTTTCGATAATTACATCAGGATTAGCGTCAGGGTGCGCTTTAATTGGCGGGAAGGGGAAAGCCGTGAACGGATGTGACTGTGTGCCATCCTTAGTCATTACCCGTATGATAACCGTAAATTTATCCAGGTTTGCTATATCAGGAGCCCGGTATCCTTCGTTAGGCCGGTGTTCGTCATAGTAAAAGGTTTCAAAAAATTGAGCATCTGTTGGACCAACCCTAAAGGTGATAAGTGTCCCTGTGTTGTTAAAAATACCGTTAATTAATAAGTCACCACCGCTTTGTTTGAGTTGATCTAAATACTGGTGAGCGATGATTAAGCCTAAGCGATACTTCCTAGCTTCTGATAGGATCTCTGAAAAGGAACGAGCTCCCCCTTCATCCCCCACAAAGTTTTGGAACTCGTCTACATACAGGAATGTAGGTGTTCGTTGATCCTCGGGTTCAGCAACCCGCTGCATAGCCGCAATCTGGATTTTGGAAATGAGCATAGTCCCTAACAAAGCACTGTTCTCAAAACCAATATCACCTCGTGAAAACCTAGCTAGTATAACTCCACCTGAATTCATAATTTCAGCTAAATCAAAACTTGATTTTTTTTGACAGATGATGTTTGCTATAACTTCGTTCCCTAAGAACCTTCTGATCTTGTTAAGTGGCGGGTTCAAGTTTTGAGTTCTGAATTGTGGATTTTCCACTAAAGCAGCGAAGGTGTCCCTCCAATAACTTTTGACAATTGGATCTCTAATGTGTTCCATTAAAGAATTCCTAAACTCATCATTCACTAAAATGAGTAACATCTCCAGGAGACCCCCACCTTCCGGGTGGTCGATGATAGCTGAACAAGACATACGGAAGATGTCATCCGTGTTCGGTCCAATAGCTGCTTCTCCAAAAACTCTCTGCATTACTGTAATGTACGCATCAATGACGAGGGTTTTTTCTAAAACTTGTCTCGTTTTATCTTTAGATGAAAGTTCGAGTAGGTTTAACCCAAATGGATAGTTGATATCACTAGGATCAAGAACATAAACGTCTTCACGGTTGGGGTTGATTTTTTCAATTACTGAATCAATTAAGTCACCGTGAGGATCAACAACAACACATCCTTTGTTTGTTTCAATATCGTTGATAATCATATTCTCGAGAAGTGTCGACTTTCCAACCCCTGTCATCCCAGTGATATACACGTGACGCATTCTAGCTAGGATATCAAGACCCACTTCTTTTACTTCACCAGCACTGTCGTAAGAAGAAGCGAAAGCATTCTGTGTTGAAACTCCATTCGGGAAGTCTTGCATTTTGTTTACTGTTTTTTGAATACCCCTAGTTGTGATATCTTTGTTTGCTAAATGTAAAAAACCCTTGAGCTCTAAGCTTGTTAAGACATCTCTGTTTTTAATAACATTAAAATACCTATTTTTCATTAATTCGTGAACTTGTTCTGCGTTGTGTTCATTACTTATTTTAAAACCATTAAAGTAACTCCTGAGTTCTTCAAATGTGTTAGCGATTCTTGCAACACGGTTAGAAGCTTCTTCTTTCCCTAGTGGCGATTCAACCAAGATACGAACGCTAGTTTCAAACCCTCTTGTTTGAACTTTTCTGAGCATTTGTTCTTGGTTAACAAAATCAATACTACTTCCGTCAGGTCTCTCACCTTCAAATTCGCTAGGGCTCGTATCAATCAATCCAGTAAACACTTCATAAATAAATCTAAAACCAGCATTAAAGATGACATTAAAGTAATTCAACCAAAACGGGAGTTTGCTAGGTTTTTTCTTTGTTTTTTCATACCTTTTAAGGATGGCTTCAGACCTCTTATTCCACTTAGGAGAAGTTGGCCTAAGCATAACTTGCAAAACAGCTGTTTCATCTTGGTTTACACTAGACATCGGACCCATAATGGATTGTAATGGATCAACCTCTAAATCTTCGAGTTGTCGAATGGAAAATGCACTAGAATCTTCTAAAGTAAGTTTAACTGCATCCACAACGTTGTCTGTGTCTAAATTTGGTATATGATCCTTATGTTCTGGGAGCTCTCGGATAGAGGCAAATGGATAAGAAGAGTTTACCCTCTCTTTTATTAAATCCACCATATTATCAGGGGCCCAAAAGTTAAATGTTATTTCCTTCAACGATTCGCCTTCAACTAATTTATTCGTGGCAGCAACCTCGAAGGATAAAAAGTTTTGCGACCTTTTATTAAAAATTCCTCTAGGTAAGTAATTGTAAAAAGAATTCCACATTTGCTCAACTTCTAAAATGTCAACATCAGAGTCAGCTTCGATAAGGACTTGCAAAATCCTACCTGTTTCTGCATTTTTTCTCATCAATTTGTTTTCTCGCATCACCCAAAGGATATGAACAATAGAGTAGAGAATTAAAAGAAAGACAACTAACCAAACAATTGGCCATAAATCGGGCATTGTAAATTCGTGTGATTCTAACAAAATCAAAACCTCCTTTATTATAAAATCATAAGTCAATATATATAATTAAGAAGCTTTGTCAAATGGCCAAGCAAGTAAGAGGATGTTAGAAGCGGTAGGTGTTCATTTGTTGTTTTAGCAAGAATAAAAAGGAAAATGTTTTAAAAAGAGGAAAGGTGAAAGAGAAGTCGTTCAACGAATTGGGTTAAGTGAATTATAATATATTGGCGGGAGTGTTATAAATGGGTAAGAGTTATATATTATTTCGAATAAAGGGAACTTTAATGGGAACGTACCAGGACAATATTAACGAAGTGGTTGGGGTAGAAACACTTGTGAACACTGATGAGGAAGGCTTGAAGGCTATTGTTTATGACGGAGAGGTCACACCAGTAATCGATCCACAAGTGCAGCTGACGATAAATCCCGACCCCCACTCTGACGAAAGTAGGATCTTAATTGCTGAAAAAGATGGTGCTACATACGGTTTTTTGGTAAAGTCATTGGAAGGGATGGAAAATATTTTAGAAGACGAACTTGAAGAACCTTCGATAACCGACAAGAATTATGTTAGAAGAAAACACAAAGATCTTGAAATCATTGATTTAAGAGACTTTGTATCACCTGAAATCGAAAGTCTTTGTGAGTCGCTGAGGAAAGCTGAGTTGACAGTGGTTACCGAGGCTGAGAAATCAGTTGACTACATTAAGAAAGAAGACCACATCAAAAAGGAAATAGAAAAAGATTTGATTAATCTCATTCTAGATAAAAAGAATGAGTTATCCCAAGAGCAAGTTTCTAAGATTTCTGACATCCACAAAAAAATAGAGGGAATGTAGGGCAAGTAATTCGATTACAAGAAAAGAAACAAACAAAAACTAGAGTCAAAAACGACTCTAGTTTTTGTTTATCTTCCACCAAATAAACCTCTCCGTCTTTTGTGACCTCTATCCCCTTTAGATAATGTTCCTTCGACTTTAAAAGCACTGTGTATACAGTTGGCTATCTTTATAAATTCTCTTTTTAATGCAGGAGAAGGTTTTCGGTTTAAAATCGGTATTCCGTTAGCGATATTGTGATGTATTTCTTCTTTTCTGGGTATATGGGCATAAACACTTCTTTCAATAGAATTACTAGCTAGCTCGCTTAACTTTTGTGTAGAAGAAGTTTTGGTAGATTGGTTCAAGATTGGGAAAACTTTATTCTTGTTCAACAATGATGTCAAAAAGGGGCCGTTGGCTGAAAAAAACTTTCTTAAACCAACAATGGACCCAGGAGACTCAAGAAATGGCATAATAACTTTATCCACTTCTCGATTCACAAAATTACTAACCTGAGTATTTAATCCAGGTGGAGTATCATAAATAACACTTGTATATCCTGCTCGGTCAGCGTAATCTTCTATGTGTGTTAAGAGTGTGAGTAATGCTTCTCCATCATAGAAAAAATCTACATAAAAGGCGCCAATCAATATATCTAAATTCGGATGAAACGGATGGGGAGTAAAGTAATCACCAATCTCCTTCAAGCTGTTTACTTTTTGATTTTCAAAATCTTCGATTAAAGCAGTTAAATTTTTGTTGTCGTCCGCTAAGTCAAGAGACATATGAACGTGGACATTAGGGTTATCTATATTTAAGTCGACCAAGAGCACTTTTGAATTCTCGTGTTGAGAAAGTAAAAGAGCTGTATTTGTTGCTAAAAATGTGGAACCTGACTGAGCTCTGGCAGACCAAAAGGATACAGTTTGAAAAAGAACCTCCTTTTCGTCTTCGACCTCTAATTGAAACTTATCATATTTTTTTTCTCCGATGGATACGTCTTTTTCAGATTCAAAAACTTCTTTGTTCAAGGCATAAATATCTTTTGAACTTAATGATTCAAATTGCTGATAAACGTCTATCCAACCTCTTGGATTCTTGATGTGGTCAATGACCTCATTTAAACTCAGTCCATCTTCAATATTAATGACATCAAAGACTGAGAGGCTATACAAGAATCTACTAAACTTAGTTTTGTTCTCTATTCTATTCATCAAAAAAATTATCCTTGTTTTTGGATTTCGAGATCTCACTTCTTGAACCAGCCTTTCATTGCTAAAAGAAGTTCCATCTAAAAAGTCTGAGGTTATAAAAATGTCAACATCTTCGTCTTGAATTACATCATTCGCGGCTTCTTTATAATAAATGAAGCCCTCAACTAAATTAAATTTAGTCTTCCTTCGAATTCTATCGTATAATGCTTTATCGATTTTTTCGTGGCCAGTGCCTATCAGAACCCTCATACATTCACCTCTTCTTTTTTTAAAAAACGATCACCACCAATATTTTTAACGTTATGAACCGAAGACCTTCTTTTGTCAAGTTTTTTTAGTCGAAAGCTTTATTTTTGAATTTAAAAAAGTATAAGTATCGCAAACTATATATGGAGCAAAGGGTGAGTGATGTTAATGTTTGAGAACAAAACCAGAACAAACAAAAGCGTCTCTAAGTTATTAAAAAGTTATTTAGATGTGATCTGGAACGACATTGAGGGCGGGAGAAAAACTTTCGTACCGTTGGTTGTATTGGTCGCCTTAAGTGCCATAACTCTAAAGTGGTTTTATTTAATGTTTTTCACAGCCTTAACCTTTGGTGTGGTTTATTTAAAAGTATTTGGAAAAAGGAAAGAGTTAAACGAAAGAATTGAAGACTCAATTAAAGAAAAAGAGTACTTAGAAAACAAAAGGGAAATAATGATGCGTAAGATTGATTATGGAAATCCGGATGTTTCTGAAAAGGAAGAATATGAGAAAACCAAGAGAGAGATAAAAGAGATTAACGAAAGAATAAGAAAGGATCGAGATCTTAAATATAAAATAGAAAAAAAATTGTCGAAATAATTTAAAATACTTTTTTTTGTGTATGATGCTTCCGTAAGGAGGTGTTTTAATGTCAATAATGAGGAGTAGATTGACGTTAATCGTAGCTTTTGTTTTAGTAATTTTTCTCTCATTCGGATCAATGGCGTTTGGATTGGAAGGTGATTATGGGAGTATTATTTCTCCAACGGCATTTGCGGATGAAACACCAGATATTTTCGATACCGACATAAATGTAGATGAGATAGGTGAAAATTCAGAAGCGATGACATTAATAGATAAAATTAGAAATGCAGCAAACGTATTTGCAGCGATTGTTCTAGCTATATCGATCATTATGATTATCATTGGTGCTCTGCAGTATATCCTATCTTCTGGAGAACCTGGCAAGGCACAACAAGCCAAGATGGTCTTAATTTATTCTGGTATCGGTATAGTCATAGCATTGAGTGCGTTTGCTTTAGCTAGATTGTTCTCGACCTTCAATTTTTAAAAAGGTCCTCATTCATAAAAAGGGGGGAGACATTTGTTCAAAAGAATAAAAAAGGTAATTGTAATTCTATTTGCCGTCTCCTCCGTTTTTTTTATAAGCCTCAACTATGCAATTCCATTAAACGAAGTTCAAGCTTGTCCAGGGATGGGTAAATACTATGATACCGAAGCAGAAAAATGCGTAGATACTAGTGTGGGTGTTGGTAAAGATGATGGTGGAGAGTATGACGTCAGCAAACTAGAGTCTACCATCGTCCCTGTAGCGAATACAATAGCAGCCATACTTCTTGCCTTGAGTGTAATAAGTATAATTTACGGAGGAATGGAGTTTGTATTAGCTGGGTTGAATATGGAAAGAGCGGAGCGAGGCAAAAAAAGAATACTCTATACATTTTTGGCAATAGTGTTGATTTTATCTGCTTTTTCAGTATTTAGGTTAGTCAAAGAATTAGTGCTTGGTTAGCTATGTATGATGAGAAAGGAGGGTGAAATGTGAAACGTAAAATTTCTATTTTTTTAGCCTTGTTTATAACTTTTTCGCTATTCACGATAAATATAGTTTCTATGAATATCCCTGATGTAGAGATTGACTTTGTCCGAGCAGAAGAAAAAAATGAGGGAGAGGGAGAAGATGACAGATACACAAGAGAAAGCGATGAGCAAGTGACATCGCAAGGGTTGTTTATACCTGCTCAAAACAAGAGGTACGATTGTACAGTTATGGAAGATTTTAGTGAGGTCTTAGAGGAGAGGGAAGGAGATGGGGAAGATTCAGGATTTAACATTGGAAAAATAATATCAGATTTTATCGGAAATAGAGTATTGGATTTATTCGGGTTTATGATTAATCAAATTTCTGGAGAGAATCCTTGCGAAGAACCTGGCGAATTGATGTTTAATGAAGAAGTTGATCAAAACATTGATGAAGGAATCGATAAAGATGTTGATGGAGGAGAGAAGGCTTTTGAGAAGCTGTATGGAAGGGATTATAATGAATTTATGGAAAAGTACGAAAAATTCCACACTAATGAAGAAGGTAAAGTAGAGTTACCTGAATCGACCCCTTATGTCCGTTTTGTCGCAGATGAGCTATCTGCCGGATTTTCTGAAGGCGATATGTCCTGTTATGCTGATGATAATACCAATGACAGAAACCCCATTAACCTTGAGGATAAAACTTGTTTAGGATATTATGCAGGGATCGTAATGGGGACTGGGGATCTTGTAGATGACCTTCCGACCGATTATGGCTCTATGGAAGAGTTTAAGGAAGAATTTACAAAAGAGCTAGGAAAATACACTGGGGCAATTTACACTGGTGGAATACCGAATAACAGACAACACAGCCGAGGGCATCAATTAGCTGAGTTTGCATCTATGAAACGTTCGATTTATTGTGGATACTGGGCAGATGGTTATGGTCACGACCCTAAGAAAGGGTCGCAGATTAATGGAATATGTAATGATATCGATAGGCACAATGAAGATATAATTAGTGAAATACGAGCGGAGTCATCAAAATATATTAAAGCGCTAAGAGCTAAGTTTGATTTGGATAAATATAAGGTATTAAAAGAGCATTATAAAGAGGAGCAACAAAAGGCAGAAAATGGACCCATAGAAGGCGATATACCTTTAGGGATCGTCAATCAAATAAACATTTTTACCACCACAGTTAACGTAACAGATGTTGAAATGTTAATGGGTGTTACAGGTTTTATTCAAAATTTAGCTTTAATCCTAATGATATTTTTCGTGTTTTTTCAAGCCTTTAAGATGCTACGAGGAGCAGACAGTACAATAAATGAAGCTTCGTTGATAAATTTTGTAATTCGATTCGCCTTCGTGATGTTGGCTATTTATTTATCACCAGCAATAATGCAGGACATTCTAAGTTTAAATAATATAATCATAGACTTTTTGGGACAAACAAATGTTGAATTTGATTTAAAATTTGGATCTGTATCAAAACCAATTAGTGTCCCTACGAGCGAAGTGGTTGCGGCAACGTTTGCATCATTTTTAGCTATGGGTTATTCATTTTTGGCATCCTCACTAACAGGAAACATTATTATAGCAGGACTAGCCGGTACATTTGGTGTAACGACAGTAATAGCTATCATAGCTTTAATTTTAGCGATAGCTGTTATGGTACCTATACTGAAATTGATCATTTGGTGGTATACAAGGTTATTTAAGATTTTTGTTGCTACAGCCTTAATGCCATTGTTTTTGATAACATTTGCAACAGACTCAAAGTCGTTTAACTCCATTGGACAAAGATACGCAACTAGCTATGTGGTTACCGTCTTTGAACAGTTGTTAGTTGTTTTAGGTTTTGTAATAATTAACTCATTTATTGTAGAGTTACCCAATATGGCAGCAGGTTTGAATATCGGTTTTCTAGGAATGGGAATCGCTCTATACGCAGCATTGACATTTTTAAGTCAGTTGCCTGATGTAGTGGCGTCTATGGTGTCTGGAGGAGAAGGATTTAGAAGTGGAAGTGGAGCTGGAGCAGCTATAATCGGTGGAGCAGCAGCCCTAGGGGCAAAAGGAAGTCAAAAGTTACAAAGCAGAGGCTCTAACATTGCTAAAAGTAGGAAGTCAGCAGTGGCTCATCAAGGTAATAAAATTAAAACAAAAATGGGGATTAACGACAAGGTAGGAAAAGATGACAAGTTTGGTGGCGAAAACTTCAGTTATTCATCAAGTACATCTCGAAATCCGGAACTAACATCTCAGGAAGTGATAACAGATGCTAACCAACAACCACCTGAGGAAATACAGCAAAAAATGGAGGATTTAAAAGGGAAAGATATTAGCGAATGGACTACCGAAGACCACAATTTTGCATCTGACGCATATTCTGGTATATATGATGGAGCCAGAGGAGAGACTTCTAGAGAGATGAAAGGTTTTATAAACAAGAAAGGGGAAGAGCGTGATAGAGAAATATTCGAAGCATCTAACCAACGTTACTTAGAACTAAAAGAGGAAGATCCAAAGAATTGGTCCGATGATGACAGAAGGTTTATGAAGGGAGTAGGGAAAGATCGATATAATGATTATCAAGAAATGAAGAAGAGGATTAACAGAGGAGATCCAAATAATGAATTCTCAGCTAATGACAAATACCTAGTTGGACGATTGAGTAAGAGAGAGGAAGAGGCAAGAGAAACAAGAAGAGAACGAAAGAAATTTTCAAGAAAGCACAACGCTAATTTAACTGCTTCGGAGACCAAGGTGATGTCTGAGATATCTAAAAGAGAAAGGGCAGATCTTGTTTCTAAAAACGAAGACGGAAGTGTAAGTTATCAGTATGAGCTAGAGGATGGGAGACAAGCAATCGTGCACGTCCCCGAACCTGGAAAGAACCAAGACGCTAGGGTTCAAGTACCTGGTTCTGATGATGTTAAGGGCGAAGATTTTAAAATTAGCAATTTACAAATTGACGAAAAAGGGGAGTACGATGGCGAAATTAAAACAAAGAAGAAGGTAAATCCTGAAGAGGATCCCGAAAATCCTAAAAAAGGGGAGTACAATGGCGAAATTAAAACAAAGAAGAAGGTAAATCCTGAAGAGGATTCCGAAAATCCTAAAAAAGTACCTGAAAACAGAAAACCTGATCCACCAAAAAATAATTAAAGCGAGATCAAGAACAAAAGAAGAGGTCGTTACCTCTTCTTTTTTTAATTTAAAAGGTGGAATTTTATCTATTTCTATATATGATGCGGCAGACGATGATTTTAAATAAGGAGGGTGCTCTATTATGAAAGTACACATTATACCACAAGAATTGAATATAGCTGATAGAATTGGTCCCTTCACCATTGTGCAGTGGGTTTTTATAGGAAGCGGAGTGCTAATCGCACTCGTGTTACTATCAACTGGGTTTATCAACACTCTCTTAAGTATTGCACTTGGGTTTGGGGCTATTGGATTAGGTTTGTTTTTGGCTTTTTTTAAGTTAGAAAAACAGCCCATTTATGAATTTTTAATAGATTATTTTTTATATTGGGTGAGGCCAAAATCATACATATATAGCTCAGATACTCGAATGAGCTTCGAATTTGAGGATGATGAAGATTATGTAGATATTGATATTTACTAAGAAAGGAGGGTTTTTATTGGTAATTTTTGCTGTACTATTCGCTTTATTAGTCTCTATGGGCATCGTTTACTTTTCTTTTATTAAAAAGTCGAGCAAGCAAATAGAAAAGAAAGCTATCGATGAAAAAAGAGAAAAAATTAATACAACTCAAAGTAAGTTACCTTTCAAATTGATTAGAAATGGAGTCGTGAAGTTAAAAGATAGAACATTTATAAAAGTTCTAAAAGTTCAGTCTATCAATACGCAACTTATGGAAGAGACTGAAAAAGAAACTGTTAAGGAAATATGGAGTGATATATTAAATTCCATCAACTATAACATTCAAATTTATAAACAATCCAGAATCGTTCAAATAGATGACTATCTGGATAATATAAGCGAAATGTTTTCCACTGAAAAATCTGAAGATAAAAGAAAGGCTTTGGATATCTACCACCGGTTTTTATCGTTACTTGTGCAAGAAAACTCACTTAAAACAAAAGATGATTACATAGTAATAACTTACTGCGAGAGCGAGAAAAAGAAAAAAAATAGAATTGATGAAGTTGATGAGACGAGAGGGTACCGAAGGAAAGATAAACAACCAGGTGAAAGAGAGGGATCCGAGAATTCAAGTAGTGTCGAAATGATTAACAAAAGGGCAGAGTTCGAGCAGGCGAAAAAAATATTACAAGAAAGAGCCTCTTCTCTAGAGAAAACACTGGGGCGCCTAAACATTTCATCTCGAGAACTTAATGATGAAGAATTATTAAGATTGTTCTATTCCGTGTACAACAAAGAGAGATCGAGCACTCAATCTTTAACCAATACAACACCATCAGAGTTGACTTCTTTATATGTAAAAGAAAGGGGAGGAAGCTGATAAATGTTAAATAAAATTAGAAGTTTTTTAAAATTAGATGAAGGAGAAGAAACTAGAGAAGACGTTGTGACAAGAGGTACGAATCAAATCAATGATTTGATCGCGCCAGACAGCATCATAGAGCACAGAAGTTTTTATGAGTTGGGGAATAATTTAGTTCGGACATTAATGGTTACCACTTACCCCCACACAGCGTATATGGGATGGTTAGATCCCTTATATTCTTATGACGAAAATATTGACATCTCTTGTCACATTACTCCCTGGCCTATAGATGTTGTAATAAATAACCTAAACAAGAGGTTGACAGAATACGCGTCGACAATGCAGATGGATTCTAGCGATGGGAAACTCTCCGATGCAGCACTGGAGGCCGCTTATCAAGACGCATTACAGCTTAGACAGAAACTACAAACGGGGCAGTCAAAATTCTTCTACCAAGCAATCTATATTACAATTTCAGCCCAATACTTGGATGAATTGAATGAGAAAACTCACGAAATCGAGACAATCCTTGGAACAATGCAATTATCAACAAGGATAGCAATACATAGACAGGGGGATGCGTTTCTAACAGCAATGCCTATAGGTTCCGATTACATAAAACAAACAAGGAACTTTGATACAGAATCGTTGTCAACCTGTTTTCCGTTAACTTCTGCGGAATTGACTGATATGGAAGGGACGCCCATTCTTTATGGGATTAACCGACTCAACAATTCCCCAGTAATGTTTGATAGGTTTAATTTAAGTAATCACAACTCAGTAACCCTAGCATCTTCTGGTTACGGAAAATCTTATACAGTTAAACTGGAGGCTTTGAGATACTTCATCCTGGGGACAAAGATAGTTATCATTGACCCTGAAGAAGAATATGTGGACTTGTGTGAAGAGCTAGGTGGGCAATATATTAAATTATCGACAACATCTAAAGATGTAATAAACCCATTAGATATATACGAAGGAATGGAGTCACACGATTCGGGATACTCCTTCTTAGCTTCAAAGATTATGGACGTCCTTTCTCTTATAGAATTAATGGTTGGTTCAGATGGGACAAATGAAGGGTTAACTTCTAGGGAGAAATCGATAGTGATCGATGCTATACAGGACGTTTATGAGGATGTGGGAATAACCGAAGTAGGTTTTAGCAAAAAGGAAGAAGATGTGTTTTTTGACGATAAGGACTTTATCACACTTGATGATGACGCAAAGGATATGCCAACATTAAGTGATTTATTGACTAAGTTGAAAGCATCTGGTGGGAGAGAGGCGGAACGAGTAGTTGATCTATTAGAAAGCTATGTTACAGGTGTCCTTGATTTGTTTAACGGAGAAACGAATGTTGATCTCAATAACGATTTTATTGTTTTTGGTACAAAAGATCTTGAAGAGGGTGTGGAGGAGGTCGCTATGTTTGTAGCCCTTGAGTATGTCTGGGGCAGAATAAAAGCTGGAAACAAAGATCGCTTACTCTTAATTGTAGACGAAGCTTGGAAGATGTTAAACAATGATACCTCTAGAGATTTCTTGATCAGAGTAGCGAAGACGGCTAGAAAGTTTAAAGCTGGCCTATCTATTGTTACGCAAGATACCTCTGATTTTGTTATGAATGGCGGGGAATCGATTATAAGTAACACCAGTATGCAAATTTTACTTAGACAATCTAGAAAAGATATCGAAGACTTATCGACACTGATTGATTTGTCTGAAAACGAGAAGCAAAGATTGTCAATTATGCAGGTTGGTGAAGCCATCATCTACGCTGATTATAATAAATCACTAGTGGGGATTATCAGTAATGACTATGAGCACCGACTGTGTAGCACAACCGAGGAATAGTCAAATGCTAGCAATATGTCTATTGATTAGCAATCTGTTTACCAGATCGCTAATTTACTAAGATTCAGGTGATTTTCACCAAAAAGTATGTAAAATATTTAAGGAGAAAAAGAATAAAGTCTTTATAAATATTTTAGGAGAAGGGGGAGGTGAGTGTGGTTTGCCCACATTAATGCTAAGAGCGGTTAGTATGTTAAGGAGAGTTGCCCAAGCTTATAGAGGGGCACAGAGAGCAGTTGGAGCAGCGAAGTCAGTTCGGGAAAACTTTATGTTGATTGTCGCCGTGATCATATCTGTAATCGCTCTATTTGGAGTCATATTGATAGGAGTATGGTATTTGTTCGAGGCCTTGATAAAAGCAGTCTTGTGTTTTGCCATATTGGCTAACTTTTTCGATATGTGCCCAGAACCGGTGTTTCCTGAGGAAAAAACGAGAGAGTTTGCTACTTTTATGGAAGTGATCAGAGATAAATCTGTAGAAAAATTCGACCAGAAAGGAAATGCCGATAAGTTTGATGAAATTAATATTAGTTTTGAAGAAGTAGGCCAGGACATTGATGAAATAAAAGCAGCAATGGATGATGATGATTATAACAAATTTTTCGAATTGAATGATGAAGGAGACGGTCTCATAGCTAAGGAATCTGAACTCATATCTCTCGCGCTACAGCAGCTAGATGAAGAGGTTTATAATGTGTATGGCAAGAAACCGCGTGAATTTTTGGAGGGCGGGCCCAAAGTGGACTCAAACTATGGGAAAATGTTGCAATATATGAATTTGGATAAAGATGTATCTGACAAAGAATTCGGGAGAAAGTTTCAGGAAACAAGGAATAAGGTTTGGTTATGTTATGTAAGTGGACAACCAACAACAGGAGGGTCGGAGAGTTTATTTGACTACTTTGGTATTAGAAGCATCCTCAATTACAGAGATACAGTCAGTATAAGAAATAACAACAAGGAGATACAATATTGTGATGACGAATCTAATGGAGTTAAGATAAAAGATATGATACAAGATGATCACGACAAACATACCAGAATTTTAACGAAAGGAGAGGGTGGAAAGTTAGACAATCGAAGAGTATCCATTGTATTGACTG
>Ga0209487_1000188_pt1 | contig 57843 bp, 50 predicted proteins | sample Poulit2012_FD_187524 | JGI IMG/M metagenome (GOLD analysis project Ga0209487, IMG submission 187524) | Agricultural soil microbial communities from Georgia to study Nitrogen management - Poultry litter 2012 (SPAdes) (version 2) | ecosystem: Environmental > Terrestrial > Soil > Agricultural land... | reverse complement strand
GGCCAGTTATCCACACAGTTCTTGTGTGGTGTTATCCAGTTGATCCCCAGTTGATGGAGGCGTGCGTATCGCAGTTGTGAAATACGGCGATGGGCACCGTCTGTCCTGGTATATGAGTTCCTCATGCGCTGCGATCTTTTCACCTAACGGCAGCGTGGGAGCGGGACGAGAAAGTCCATGACGGTGCCCATGCCGATACAAGAAGATATCAGAGAACTCGCCGAATTAGGGTGGTCTCAACCAGAGATCGCTAAGCGGTTAGGTATTAGCCGTGATTCGGTGGCTAAATATAGTGCTCAACAGGATTTTTCGCCGAAGCCCCCAGCCCCGGTGAAGCGCCCTGGTGGGTCGGTGGTGGCCGCGTTTGAGCCGATCATTGATCAGTGGCTGACCGAAGACCAGGGTCGGTGGCATAAACAACGTCACACGGCCCGGCGGGTCTTTGATCGGCTGGTTGCTGAGCACGGGTATGAGGGTTCGTATTCACCGGTGCAACGCTATGTGAAACAGTGGAGGGCCCAGCACCGACCGGTGTCCGAGGGGTTCTCGGAGTTGGAGTGGCCGCCTGGGACCATTCAGGTGGATTTTGGCCAGGCCGAAGCCTTCATAGCCGGGGTGCGGATGATCTTGCATGTGTTGATTGTGACGTTTCAGTTTTCCAATATGCGCTATGCCCAAGCTTACCGTGGTGAAACTGCTGAGTGTGTTTGCCACGGGTTGCGCACGATCTTTGAACACATCGGCATGGTCCCGACGATGATGATCTTCGATAATGCCACCGGCATTGGTAAACGCATTGCCAAACAGGTCGTTGAAACGACATTGTTTTCGGCGTTCCGACTGCACTATCGTGCTCATTCCAGGTATTGCAACCCGGATTCGGGCCATGAGAAAGGCAGCGTGGAAAACGCAGTGGGCTTTTTACGCCGGAATCTGATGGTGCCAGAGCCTGAGGTGACCTCGTTGGAGGCGCTCAATGCGATGTTGTTGGCTCGCTGTGACGAACTCGCCGACCAAGACCATTACCGCCACGGGGTACCGATCAGTGAGTTATTTTGCCCAGGATCGCCAAGCGTGTTTACCGTTACCGGGGATTGGGTTTGATCCAGTTCGGTATGAACCCCGCAAGGCGGATCGACGTGGTTATATTCAAGTTGAGGCCAATACCTATGCCGCCGGGCCCAGCTTCCATGGCCGAGCCCTCACGGTGGGCATCCGGGCTGATACGATCGAAATCTTAGATGAACACTCGCATCCGGTGGTCACCTTCCAACGGGTGTTTGGCCGCCGCGAAGGCACCATTTTCGAACCGGCAGCCCTGTTACCGTTATTGATGGTCAAACCAGGGTCTTGGAGTCATTCGCCGGTGCGTCGCATGGTCTATGACCCGATCCGTGACTGGTTAGATACCGCTCCAGCAGCTGATCGGCGTCGGCTGTTTGCAAGCTTGCACGAAGCCGCCCAAGCCACCGATTTTGCCACCGCCACCACCGCAGCCACCCGGTTGATTTCCGCCGGCGACGACCCCGGCCACGGCGGACTGGGCATGCTGGCCCGTCGGATGGCTCAAGGCAGCGAACCGGTCGCGTCGGTGGTGGATTTGGGCGTCTATGATCAACTGACCCGACGGGAGGTCACCGCATGACCACCATCAGTATTGACGATATTGTCACCCTGGGCCGCCAATCCTCACTGACGACCAGTGTCTTAGCCGACTGGGCTGAACGTGGCACCCCGAAACAACGCGAATACCTCCACGGGCTTTTAGCCGCGGAAGTGGAGTCCCGGCAAATCTCCCGCCGACACCGCCTGCTACGCGCTGCCAAACTGCCAACCTTGAAAACCTTTGACGGCTATGGCTGGACCGCCATCCACTTCCCACCCGACTACGGCAAACAACCGTTGATGGATCTGGAATTTATCGATCGGGCCCAAGAATTGGTGCTCTACGGGGACGTGGGCACCGGCAAAACCCACTTAGCCATCGCTCCGGCGGCAGCAGCATGTAACCAAGGCTACCGGGCCCGCTACTTCACCACCGCGGGATTAGTGATGCATCTGCGCCGAGCCAAAGACGACCACCGGTTAGCTAAAGAACTGGCAATGCTGGCACGTCAACACGTGCTGATCCTTGATGAATTCGGCTATCTGCCCATCGATGCCGAAGGCGCCAGATTATTGTTCCAAGTCATCGCCGACGGCTATGAACAACGCAGCCTGATCATCACCACCAACCTGGAATTCGCCCGCTGGGGCAACATCTTTGGTGATGACACCATGGCCGCAGCCGTCATCGACCGCATCGTCCACCACGGCCGGCTACTGCAATTCCGCGGCGAGTCCTACCGCGTCAAAAACGCCCTGATGAAATAACCCCTTATCGCCACTTTGGCAGGAAAACCTGCCACAATGGCCGGATTCTTATCGCTTTAATGGCCGACTTCTTATTGACAAAACATGGAGCCGAATACGACCCCGCGGACGTTATACACCTCGTTAACCGAGGTAGACAGTCTGCAAGCAGCCACGGCCTGGTTGCAGCAATTCCAGGCCTGGTACCAAACCCACCGAGACTTCTTAAAACATCGCAGCTATTTACACAGCGCTGCTGCCGGCAACCGGCCCAAAACCTTACGCACAGGTCAAACTTCCTGGTATACCCACCGCGACACCCGATCAGCGTATTTCGCGCTCAAACGCCTGGCCACTAACGACCACTTGTTCACCTGGCTCACCGCCAGAAACCAGGAACAGGAGCCGTTACCTCGAGCTACTAGCCGCTTGGAAGGCCAATACAACAAACCCATCAATGACCTCATGCGAGCCCACCGTGGCATGTCTGAACCACATGCCACGGTGGCCATCGCCTGGTTCTTATATCTGCGCACCGAAAACGCTACCGAACCATGGAAACTCGTCACCCCAGCACACTGGCAGCAACCAGATAATCGCCGGGTGGTTTCCACCACCGATGATACCGGCAACCCAGCCCTCTACGATCAGCACTTCAGCTGGGAAGACGGCAACGGCATCCAACACGGCTGGGGCGGACGACCCCACTAACGAATCAGCCCGGAACTGGTTCACTTCCACGACCAGTTCCGGGCATCACCCTAAAACGACACGCCACCCCATACACACAATTTCGGACTTAACCCCTTATCTCGTTGCAAGACCTGCTGTCGTGAAGTCTTATACGGAATGTTTAGAGAGAGTATCTTCTACCAACAACCCCAAGCTGATCGCAACGGAAATGCTGTGCCAGCTTGACGAAAACCTGACACTCTCAAATAAGTTCGAACAGGAACGTTGTATAGGGGCGGACTCCAATACTCAAAAGATGAACGCCGGGTGAATCACTTATAGATGCCTTATTACTGCTTATACCCTGTCACGTCATACTCTGTAACATTACGGAGGAGTCTGTTCCCATTCTTGCTAATCCAAGTGAAAGTTGCGAGCCTAGAAGTGTCACCCGTCACAGGTGATAAATTGAACAATGGTTATGGAGGTAGATGAAAATGACCAACTCAAATATTTCCAAAAACGCTGTACATGACTTCGAAGACCTCGGCTACGTAGATGACGTAGCCGAGGCATTCATTGGTCTTCCAGCAGATTTCGCCGGTCCCTTTGGAATCGTCGTGATTTAAGGAAGCGTGGGGTTTGTCCCAGTTTCGAACTGGGACAAACCCCACACTTAGTTTCGTCTCGACGTAATGTCAGGTGATTATTTGCTGTCACGGTACTTGAAGATTCACGCTCAGCATCGTAGTGCTCAGAAGTCCGATTGGGATTCTATTCTTTATGGTGAGCATGCTGGCAGGCTTCCATTATCAGCTCGTCTACGCAGTCATACCAGCGCAAATCGCATGGCCGCACTTTATTTGAGAAAAGGTGTCAAACCTTCCCTCGAACGCTTGTCGGCAACTGGAACCTATCACCCAAATAGAGCCTTGTTGCCGCTCCACCATACAGAACTGGCTTGGCAGGTACGGGGCCTGATTAGGGCGCTTTACGGCGATAGGAAGTGCTTCTTTGAGTCACTCACTGTTGCTTATGGGTTGCGTCTAGCTGGTGTAGCGGCGTATATGGTGATCGGGTATGAACAGTTGCCGTCACAACAAAATACTCAACTTCACGCATGGGTCGAATCAGAATCGCACGTTCTGGTTGATGATCCATTCATAACGACCCGCTTTAAGGAGATTACACGATATCCCAAATGACTACTGATATTTCCATTTATGCAATGCCCTTGAACTATCTTGAGGGTTCGACAGCGACACAGGCGTCTTCGTCTGCCCCACTTGTTCAAGTCCCAGTGGGCAGCAGCTATCAAACCAAGAAATTGAGTAACCTCAATTGCGGTGTCAGCTTAGCGCATCCGGTAGTCATACAGATGCTGAGCGAAAGCCTTCGTGTTCCGATCGTTACTTTGTCGCGACCTGAGACAGCCGAAGTACTCTTGCTTCGCCGTCTTGACTCTTATGCAATCTACTATCGCATTCATGGAGATGGGCATCTCTCCTGGGCCACGCAGCCGAATAGGCTCGTTGTACCAACACTTGAAACAATAAACCTTCGTTACATGGCTACTTCAATATTTGAATCAGTAAATCCTTGGGAGGATTCTTGGCTGGAAGATGTAAAGGTTTTGCCGGCTGGTTCGTACCTGCACTATCGGGCGGGACGAGTTGTGATACGACGGTACGAAGATTATAAGATCCCCAACGTTACAACGCTTTCCTTTTCGGATGCGGCCGATGCCTTCAAGAAGGAGATTGTGCGAGGTACCGCGCGAGCTACGGTAGGGTACCAGGCGCCCGCTATTCAACTGAGTGGAGGGCTTGATTCCGGTGCGGTAGCCATGGCGGCGAAGGAGTTGGGGACCGAGATCACAGGTTACTTCGCAGGGGCGTCAGCTCCCGGCATCGAGATTGACTCAAAAAGTGCTCACGAAATCGCGGACTACCTCGGAATTCGTCTCAACCTCGTCGATAGTTCAGATTATCTAGATACCCCGCACCTTGTAGATTTTGCGAGATATACCAGCTGGTTAATGACCGGGGGGTTCCGGGCCCAAGATATGCTCATGGCTAAGGCCATCGAAGCGGATATTGGCCCTACGGTATTACTGACCGGGATTGGAGGTGACGAGTTAATGACTCCAGATCTATGGAATCCGATTGCGAAACATGGGTTACAAGCTCTGAGTCCTGCTCGTGGGGGCGATCGTTTCTCAAGCCAAGCAGCCCCACCTGATTTAAATATACAAGGATCAAAGCAACGACTTGTTCAGTATGTGTTGCGACCAGAAACTCCTTTTCCTTTTTCTGGAATGGAATTGTCCACGGTATTTGCTCCTCAGGACGTTACGGAATCGCCATGGCTTACCAAATCTGCTGCGGAGGGTCGGGCTGAGGCTTTCGAAGTGTGGAAAAAGATGCTTGACGATGAAGTCGCTGAGGCGGTGTCGTCCATGGGTAACGAGCCAAAATTTTATCAAGTGCTGACGTATATTTCGAGTAAGTTATTCCTCAACGACGCTCGCTTGCAAGCAGGACAAGCCGGTGCCTTCAGAGAGAGAAATATTCACATTGCTTCGCCCCTATTGGACCCGGCTGTCGTAGAGCTCGCTATGACATTTCCATCTAGTTATAGGTATGTACTTCACCGAGGGCATCGCATCTCAAAGGCAATTCTCCGGAAAGCCATGAGTGGAAAGCTCCCCAGTACAGTATTGGCAAGAACAAGCAAAATTGACTACAACGCGATTTTACAGAGATGGGTATTGGCCAATATGGAGAAGGTGTCTACGCTTGCTGAGCCGTCTGCACCGCTTGTCACGTTGGGCCTTGTTGATCCACACCACTTTTGCCGGATGATAGATACCGGTGGGTGGTTCTTGCGGCGCGAGTCTCGTAAGATTGTGAACGCTTTGATTGTGAATAACTGGCTTGAAGGAAACTTGAAAGAGTTTGATAAAGATGGCCACAAAATATAAGTTGCGTGAGTACCTCATTAAAGTTGCGGTTGAAGACGAAATAATTCTTTATGATGAACTTTCGTTTCGCGTTTACAGGTTTGGGCCTAGGAGCGCTTCTATTTTGGCTAGATTGGTCGACAATGAAATTCCTGAGCCTCATTCCGGTGAGTACAATTCTGTGTTCGTGCTGCGCGACGAGTTGCTTGCCCGAGGACTATTGGAACGTTCGGAATAGCGCTTTCAATCACAATATTATCTTGCACGTTATATGAATGGGTGCAAGAACCGTTAAACTAGCTCCGATATAAGGTCTATCCACGCCTGGGGCAACCTTCCAGGGAAGAGACTCCGGACCAATTATGCTGGACTTGTAAGGTTCATAAGGAGAAGAAATGGCCCGAATCGGAGAATCGGCAGATTTGCTGAAGTGCTCCTTTTGTGGAAAAACACAAAAGCAGGTTCGAAAACTCATTGCAGGCCCAGGGGTCTACATTTGTGATGAGTGCATCGAGCTGTGTAATGAGATCATTGAAGAAGAGCTCGCCGAAGTCACCGACAGCAGCGATTTCACCTTGCCCACCCCGCAAGAAATCTACGCTCATCTCGACGAGTACGTCATCGGCCAAGAACGTGCTAAAGCTGCGCTGTCTGTAGCGGTATACAACCACTACAAACGCGTTCATGCCCAGGACAATATCAAGTCGTCCATGCGCGAAGCCTTTGGCACTGATGTGGACTTTTCCCACCTGGAAGAGGTGGAAATCGGAAAATCCAACATCATGTTGGTGGGACCCACAGGCTCGGGCAAGACCTACTTAGCCCAGACGTTGGCGCGCAAACTCGACGTTCCATTTATCGTCGCGGATGCGACCTCACTCACCGAGGCTGGCTACGTGGGGGAGGACGTGGAGAATATTCTCCTGAAACTCATCCAAGCCGCCGATAACGACGTGGCCAAAGCTGAACGCGGCATCATCTACATCGATGAGATTGACAAGATTTCCCGGAAATCCGAAAATCCATCCATCACACGTGACGTGTCCGGTGAAGGGGTCCAGCAGTCCCTACTCAAAATTCTCGAAGGAACCGTCGCGTCCGTGCCGCCACAGGGCGGTCGGAAGCATCCGCACCAAGAATTCTTAGAACTCGATACTTCGAATATCCTGTTCATCGTGGCAGGTGCCTTTGCTGGGCTAGAAGACATCATTGATGCCCGAGCCGGCCAAAAATCTATTGGTTTCGGTGCGCCACTCAAGGTTGCCGGGGCGGACGATGGTCCATCGTTTACCGATGTCCAGCCCGAAGACCTCATCAAATTTGGTCTTATCCCAGAGTTCATTGGGCGTTTGCCAGTCATCACAGCGGTGGATTACCTCGATGAGAAGTCCCTCATCCGCGTGCTGACGGAACCGAAGAATGCTTTGAGCAAGCAGTACCAGAAGATGTTTGCCCTGGACGGGGTGCAATTAGAGTTTGAGGAAGGCGCACTCGAGGCGATTGTTGCCCTGGCTGAAGCACGCGGCACAGGTGCCCGTGGACTCCGCTCTATCATTGAAGATGTTCTGCAACCCGTTATGTTCGAGCTGCCTTCCCGCGACGACATCGCCCAGGTGACCATTACCAAAGAGACGGTCGAAGGCACCGGTCAGCCGGTGATGATCTCGCGAGAAGTCGCTCGCAAACGTCGCAATAAGTCTGCTTAAGGAGACACTTTGACACAAACCGTCAAATTTTGGTTTGACCCCGCATGCCCATTTGCCTGGATCACTTCTCGGTGGATCACCGAAGTTGAGAAAGTCCGCGATATCAACGTGGACTTTAACGTTATCTCGCTGGGCGTGCTCAACGAGGCTAAAGAAGATCAAAACGATCCCGAAACCAAAGCCAAATGGCAGGGCGCACGCGTCGCGCTAGCGGTCCGGGAACGCCACGGTGCAGACAAAACCGCAGAGTTCTATACCGCAGCCGGTACCCGGATCCACAATGAAGGATACGGGGTCGCTGGCTACGATAAGGCCCTTCCAGAAGCCCTCGAAGAAATCGGTGTGTCCGACGCTGACGAGATTCTCGAAGAGTCAACCACAGACACTTACGATCAGGGGCTGCGCGACTCAACGAAGGAAGCCCTGTCGCTTGTTGGAGATGACGTCGGCACCCCCATCATCGTTGTCGGAGACTCAGGCTTCTTTGGGCCAGTCATGACTCGCATCCCACGCGGGGAAGAAGCCGGCAAGATCTGGGACGGGTTCTCAACCCTGGTCGAATACCCAGCCTTTGCTGAACTGAAACGCGCACGGGACGGAGACCTCGACTTCAGCTAGTCTTCTCGCGTTCCATAAGTTCGCCCCGATGGTTTTGAAACCATCGGGGCGAAGCTTTGCCTGGAAGTATTATTCGGTGGCAGCCAACTCGATATCGGTCAAACGCAGATCGATAATCTCATCGTCCTCGTTGGTGACCGCTTCACCAGCCTCAAGCGACAGTTCGCTGACATTACCGGCCGCCCGCAAGTCGTCTAAGCCTGCTTCTAGCTCTCCCAGACGGTCTTCGGTGGCAGTAATTGTTGCGGTGAGCACTTCAGTGCGCTGCTTAACCTTCGCATCGGACTTTGCTTTGCGAATACGAGAAATCGCTCGGGTGACGGTGGTCAATACCCCGACGTCACCGGAACGAGCCGCAGCGGTGATGCCGGCAAGCTCCGTCTCCAGACCCGGCCAGGCAGCGGCATGCACCGAACCATGACGCCACCAAGACCACACCTCATCGGTAGCAAACGGCTGAAATGGCGCCATCAGACGTAACAAGGCGTCCAGCGCGGTGGCAAGAGTCGCAACCACGGAGGCTTGCTCTGCTTCGCCGCGCGACCCGTAGGCCCGATCTTTGATCAGTTCGATGTAATCGTCGGTGAAATGCCAGAAAAACGTTTCGACCAGATTCAGCGTGCGAGCATAGTCAAATTTCTCGAAAGCTCGAGTGGCTTGGACAATTGCTTCGTGCAGTTGGGCTAGCAAGGACTGATCCAATGGATGCGTAACAACTGCTGCATCGTCGGCAGTGCGAACGATCTTGTCCTCGGTTGCACCAAGGTTCAACGCAAATTTCGAGGCGTTGAGCAACTTGATTGCCAACCGGCGACCGATCTTCATCTGGTTGGCCTCATAGGCGGTGTCTGCGCCGAGACGTGCAGACGATGCCCAATAGCGGACCGCGTCGGCCCCGTACTGATCCAAAATATCCGTCGGGACCACGACATTACCCTTGGACTTGGACATCTTTTGGCGCTGCGGGTCCAGGACCCAGCCTGAAAGCGCAGTGTTCTTCCACGGAACCGTATCCTGCAGCTGGTGTGCTCGCACGACGGTCGAGAACAACCAGGTCCGGATGATGTCGTGGCCCTGGGGTCGCAAGTCAAAGGGGAAGACATTATTGAAGTACTTCGCATCCTTGGACCACTGACCAATAATTTGCGGGGTCAGCGACGAGGTTGCCCAGGTATCCAAAACGTCAGGATCTCCGGTGAAACCATCGGGGACATCACGCTGCTCTGCGGTGTAACCTTCCGGAATATCTTCTACCGGGTCCACCGGCAGTTGAGCATCGGAGGGCACGATCGGGTCGTCGTAATCCGGGTTCCCGTTCTCATCGAGCCGGTACCACAGCGGGATGGCGACGCCGAATACACGCTGACGGGATACCAGCCAATCACCGGTGAGGTTTTCTACCCAGTTGGTGTAGCGCGACTGCATAAAGCCCGGATACCATTCGAGTTCATTCCCGCGAGCAATGAGTTTATTGCGTAGCTCGGTGTCACGGCCCCCGTTGCGCAGGTACCACTGTCGCGAGGTCACGATCTCAAGTGGTTTATCGCCCTTTTCAAAGAAATTCACCGCGTGCGTGATTTTTTCGGGTTCACCGTCGAGTAGGTCGTGTTCTTCGAGCAATTCGATGACGGCCTTTTGGGCCGAGAACACGGTCTTGCCGGCAAGCTGAGCATAGTTATCCTGCCCACGCTCGGAGGTAATCCACTGCGGAGTCTCGCGCAGAAAGCGGCCGTCACGACCGATCAGCGTACGTGTCGGAAGCTGCAGCTCGCGCCACCACGTGATGTCATTTTGGTCACCGAAGGTACATACCATCGCAATGCCCGCACCCTTATCGGGCTGCGCCAGTTCGTGAGGGTACACCTCCACGGCCACATCAAACAGCGGGGACGTGACGGTTTTACCAAACAGGTGTTGGTAGCGCTCATCGTCGGGGTGGGCCACGAGTGCCGAGCATGCCGGCAGCAGTTCCGGCCGGGTCGTTTCGATAAAGACCTCTTCACCGTCTTCGGCGTAGAACGCGTAGCGGTAGTAGGCGCCTGGGACTTCGTTATCTTCTAACTCGGCTTGAGCGACGGCGGTTTGGAACGTGACGTCCCACATGGTGGGAGCTTCGGCGTTATAGGCCTGACCATCGGCGAGGTTTTGCAGAAACGCGCGCTGTGAGATCTCCCGAGAGTGCTCGTCGATGGTGCGATAGGTCAGATTCCAGTCGACGGATAGTCCCAACTGGGTAAATAGTTGCTCGTAGACTTCTTCGTCATCCCGGGCCTGAGCCAGGCACAACTCAATGAAGTTCTGCCGCGACACCACATCCCAATCGCGGCGGTTCTTCGCCGGTTTTTCGGGCGGCTGATAGTTCGGATCATAGGGGACAGAGGTGTCTGTCCGAACCCCAAAGTAGTTTTGTACGCGACGTTCTGTCGGCAGTCCATTGTCGTCCCATCCCATCGGATAGAACACGTTTTTGCCGCACATGCGCATGAACCGAGCGATCACATCGGTCTGCGTGTACGAGAAGACGTGACCGACGTGCAACGAACCGGATGCGGTTGGGGGAGGCGTATCAATCGAAAACACCTCCTCGCGGGAGGTGTCAGGATCGAACGCATAAACCCGCTCTTCTTCCCAGCGGGTGCTAAATTTTTCTTCGAGTCCTTCCAGACCAACGCGATCTGGAACAGTTACCGTTTTGGGCGTGTCTGTGCCCTGAGTGTTTTCAGCCATGGCCACTATTGTTTCATATTCTCCCGGCGTTGCTGGCCTCTGACAATTGTGCACCCGTCGAATTTTCCGGTGAGCTGTTCTAGGGTTGAGCCTATGACTTCATCACAGCCTTCAGCCCTTGTCACCGGTGCGACCTCAGGCATTGGCCGCGCTACCGCCCGCCAGCTGGTTTCTGACGGATGGAAAGTGTTTGCCGCCGCCCGCCGCACCGAAAAACTCGACAGTCTTGAACAAGAATGCGAGCACCTCTCGGGGACACTTATATCCGTCGCCACCGACGTCACCGATGACGACTCCACTGAGGCGCTCTACAACACCGTACAGTCACAGGGTGGGATCGATACCCTGCTGAACATTGCCGGCGGTGCGATGGGTGCAGAGCCAATTGCTGAAGCTGAGATCTCTGACTGGGAATGGATGATTGAAACCAACGTCCTCGGGTCACTGCGGGTCATCAAGAAGTTTCTCCCGATGCTGCGCGAGCACGGCGAAGGCACGATCTTGAACCTCACCTCGACGGCAGGCACTGTTGCGTATGAAGGTGGTGCCGGATATAACGCGGCCAAATTCGGCCAGCACGCCCTGACCGGTGCCCTGCGGTTAGAGGAAGCTGAACACAACATCCGCGTCATCGAAGTACTACCCGGCCTGGTAAAGACCGACGAGTTTGCGCTCAAACGCATGCGCGGGGATGAGTCCAAAGCCGCTGATGTGTATGCGGGTGTTTCGAAACCACTGACCGCCGAGGACGTGGCAGACGTCTGTGCGTATGCGGTGAATCTGCCCCACCACATCAACCTGGACGAAATTGTGATGCGTCCGGTCAAACAAGCCGCGCAGCACAAGCTCATCCGCGACGCGAAGTAGCAAAGCGCCGATCCCTAAAGCTGGAGCTTCTGTATACGAGGACATCACGGTATAGCGTTGTTACGTAGCGGCGACGCCACCTGCGCTGGGTTGGAAGTACTTTTGCTCCAACTGCTTATCGACACCCGCTCTGCGTGCTATCCAGGCAACTGCTTTGAAAATCGGGTTGAGCACGCGTGTGGGCCCCACGAGATGCGTGTCCGAAGCCACGGCGAACAGTGCCCCATGCACAAAGCTGTACGGTTGCAGGTCTGGTTTGGTCAGCCCGGCATCGTGCATGTTGTGAAGCATGACCAGCCACTTCTCAACACCTTCATGGGCCGGTCGCAGCTCCACGATGCCCCTGCCCGGCTGCGTGATCGGTCCCCACCCATGAACCGTACCTGGTGGGACCACGATTTCTTCGCCGGCACCTGCACTGATGCGCCGGTTGCCAACCCGACCTTCAGCGATTCCTTCCAAGATTTTAAAGGTCTCCATGTAGTGCGTGTGATAGTGCGGAAAGACCGTATAGCTTGGCCCAAACTCGACATATAACAGGCTGTACTCGCCACTGGTTTCCTTGGCGCTGCGTAGCCACGTTAATGCGGCTCCTTGGTCACGGTCACCGTAGGATGGCCGCCCTACGCGCATCTCATCGACCTGTTCTGCTGTCCATTCCATGGCTCTCGCCCCCGAGTGCAGAAAACGATATGTTGGCGGGACCGAGATGGCCTCACGGTGCCGTTAGCTCTATTTTCCTCCTGAGCATGGAAGCCTGTCAATCAAAAGCGAAGCGACTGATCGGCCGAACGAGTTCTCACCGTAGGCCGCTGATATACGGCGTCTGAAACATGCCGAAGCCCAGATGTGGGTCGTCAAAAGTGTTGTAAGATGGTCACAATTGCGCACTGATCCGACCATCATCGGGGAGCGCTTCGGAAGAACCGCAGCACCCGGCCGACAACGGCCACTGCTTAGTAGAACCGAACGGGTCAGCCCGTCACAGCTGCAATAAGCGATCTTGGGTCTCCAAGATAAGCAGGGTGGTACCGCGCCGTCAGGCGTCCTTGCACCGTGTACACGCACATAAGACACCACGACGTCGATGCAAGGAAGGTAATTGTGTACCCTCTGGCAAGCTCCCACGAAGACTGGGTGAAATCCGGATCCACGCCATCCACCCCAAATCTGCCGGCAATTGAGGAACTCATCCTCAAATACTGGGATGCCGACGACACGTTCAATGCATCGATAGAAAACCGTCCGGCCGAAGTACACGGCGAGAACAACGAGTTTGTGTTCTATGACGGTCCACCGTTCGCCAACGGCTTGCCGCACTACGGTCACCTGTTGACCAGCTACGTCAAGGATCTCGTGGCCCGGTATCAGACCCAACAGGGACGCCGGGTCGAACGCCGGTTTGGCTGGGATACCCACGGGTTGCCCGCCGAACTCGAGGCCATGAAGCAACTCGGCATGACAGATAAGGCCGAGATTGAAGAAATGGGCATCGATAAGTTCAACGATGCCTGCCGCACCTCTGTGTTGGAATACACCCAGGAATGGGAAGAATACATCAACCGGATGGGCCGCTGGGTCGATTTTGAAAACGACTATAAGACCCTCAATCCTTCCTTTATGGAATCGGTCATCTGGGCGTTTAAGACGCTCTACGACCGCGGGTTAACCTACCGCGGATTCCGCGTACTGCCATACTGCTGGAACGACGAAACGCCGCTGTCCAACCACGAACTGCGCATGGACGACGACGTCTACCAGATGCGCCAAGACCCCTCGGTCACCGTCCAACTACAGATCACCGGGCTGCCGGAGAACCCGGAGCTGATTCCCGCAGGGGGAGCGACCCAAGAGACCGCCGATGCGCTCACCGGTGTCGGAGTCCTGGTGTGGACGACCACCCCGTGGACGCTGCCGACTAACCTATCGGTCGCTGCTGGCCCCGACATCGAATACGCGGTGGTACCTGTAGCGGAAGCTGAAGTCGACTCGTTTAGCGCCGAGAAAGTTTTACTGGCTACTGACCGGGTGCGCGCCCACGCCAAGGTGCTCGGCTACGAAGATGGCGACGCCGCCGACGCAGCGATCGAGGCCACCTACACCGGCACCCAGCTGGCCGGACTGGTCTACGAACCACTGTTTACCTACTTTGCCGATGCCGAAACCTACGGCACCGAAAACGCGTTTCGGATTCTGGCCGATGACTACGTCACCACCGAAGACGGTACGGGGCTGGTGCACCAGGCTCCGGCCTACGGTGAGGAAGACCAGCGCGTCAACGAGGCCCACGGCATTCCCGTCATCCTGTCCGTCGATGAGAGCGCGAAGTTTTTGCCCCTGTTCGCCGACGAAAACGTTGGCGGCGGTGCGCTCAAAGACATCGCCGGAGTGCAAGTGTTTGAGGCCAACCGAACGATTATCCGTGCGCTGCGAGCCCAGGGTGACCTGCTGGCCGAACAATCCTACGAACACTCCTACCCGCACTGCTGGCGCTGCCGCACCCCACTGATTTACCGGGCCATCACGTCGTGGTATGTCAAAGTCACCGACTTCAAAGACGACATGCTGCGCCACAACGAACAGATCAACTGGATCCCGGGCAACGTCAAACACGGCCAGTTCGGCAAATGGCTAGAAAACGCTCGCGACTGGTCTATCTCGCGCAACCGGTACTGGGGCTCACCCATCCCGGTGTGGGAATCTGACGATCCGAACTACCCGCGCCTGGAGGTCTACGGTTCGTTAGCAGAGCTCGAAGAAGCCTTCGGGCGGCTGCCACGCAACGCCGATGGGGAAGTCGACCTGCACCGTCCATGGATCGATGAACTGGTCCGGCCCAACCCGGATGACCCGACCGGCAAATCGATGATGCGTCGCGTCGAAGATGTCCTGGACGTCTGGTTCGACTCGGGCTCGATGCCATACGCGCAGGTCCATTACCCGATGAAGAATAAAGACTGGTTTGATACCCATAACCCGGCCGACTTCATCGTCGAATACATCGGTCAGACCCGCGGTTGGTTCTACACCATGCACGTACTGGGGACCGCGCTGTTTGACCGTCCGGCATTCAAGAACGTGATCTCCCACGGGATCGTGCTGGGTTCCGATGGGAACAAGATGTCCAAGTCGCTGCAGAACTACCCGGACGTCAATGAGGTCCTGGACCGCGATGGCTCGGATGCGATGCGCTGGTTCCTGATGGCCTCGCCCATCCTGCGCGGCGGCAACCTGATTGTGACCGAAGAAGGTATCCGCGAAGCAGCCCGGCAGGCCATCTTGCCCGCCTGGAACGTGTGGCACTTCTTTAGCCTGTACGCAAACTCGGCCACCGACGGTGGCAAACGCCCCGAGGGCTACCAGGCGCAGTTGCGCTACGAGTCCACCGATCCGCTAGACCAATACATTCTGGCGGCCACGGGCACCATGCTGCGTGAGGTCAAAGGTGCGCTGGATGACTACAACGTCTCCGGGGCCACCGAAGCGATCCGGACCTACATGGAAACCATGACCAACTGGTACATTCGTCGCTCGCGGCAGCGCTTCTTCGCCGAGGACACCCAAGCCCTGGACACGCTGTATACGGTTTTGGAGGCCTTCGTTCGTGCCGCGGCCCCGCTGATGCCATTCGTTGCCGAAGAAATTTGGCGCGGGCTGACCGGTGGACGTTCGGTGCACCTGTCCGATTACCCCGACCCCGAGCTGTTTCCCTCGGGTGATGAGGCCGAGCAGCTGCAAGAGACCATGGAACTGGTTCGCACCATTGCCTCCTCGGCGTCCTCACTGCGCAAGGGCGCCAACCGTCGCGTCCGACTGCCACTGTCTGAACTGACGGTTGTGGTACCCAACGTCGAGCGGTTTACCGAAGCGTTTACCGATATTCTGGCCGATGAGCTCAACCTGAAACACATTAAGCTCGTCGACGTGGCCAACACCTCAGCCGAAGACTTCGGTATCTCTCAACAGCTGACCATCAATGCGCGCGTGGCAGGACCACGACTGGGTAAAGACGTGCAGAAAGTCATTAAGGCTTCCAAGACTGACGACTGGAAAACCACCGACGACGGGACCGTCGTGGCCGGTGGTATCGCATTGGAACCCGCCGAATACGAGCTGTCCACCGTCGTGGAAGAAGATCCCGACAACCCGGATTCGGCCGTTGCGGTCATCCCGTCGGGTTTTGTCATCCTGGATACCTCCGTCGATGAAACACTCGCCGCTGAAGGTGCCGCACGGGACGTCATTCGCGCCGTCCAATCGGCCCGACGTGACGCGCAGCTGGAGGTATCCGATCGGATCCAGACGGTGATCTCCGGGCCGAAACCGGTCATCGATGCGATCAGCGCCCACGAAGACCTGATCGCCAGCGAGACCCTCTCGCTGCAGGTGACCTTCGAGGCCACTGACGCAGCGGATCCACGCGAATCCATCGCCGATGATGCCACCAAGACCGTAGACGTGACCGTTGAGAAAGTCCACGCGAATGTTTGAAACCGCACAACAGGTATATGATCACCTGTTATCGCGGGCTCCCGAAAACAAAATGGAGCCCCGCATGCAACCGATGCGCGACATCATGTCGCTACTGGGGGAGCCCCAAACCAGTGCACCCGTCATTCATCTGACCGGCACTAACGGCAAAACAACCACCGCGCGAATCATCGAACAAATCCTGATTGCGCATGGGCTGCGCACCGGACGATACACTTCACCACACTTGTCGAAGGTCACGGAACGCATCACCTTGGACGGACAACCCGTCGACGATGACACGTTTGTGCGTATCTTCAACGAGATCCAACCGCTCATCGAAATCATCGACGAACAGCTAGCAGCTGCCGGTGAGCAACGGCTGACCTACTTTGAAACCGTGACCGCGCTGGGCTTTGCGATCTTTGCTGACGCTCCAGTGGACGTCATGATCCTAGAAGTCGGTCTCGGCGGGATCACCGATGCGACCAACGTGGCCGATGCACAAGTCTCGGTCGTAACCCCCATCGCAGTCGACCACGCCGAACTCCTGGGCGACACCCCGGGGCAGGTGGCCATCGAAAAGGCCGGCATCATCAAGCGTGACGGATTTCTGGTCTCGGCTGCACAAGAACCCGAAGCCGCGCAAGTGCTTCTGGAAGCCGCACGAGAGCAGCGCGCGAACTTCAAATTCGAAAACGTCGAATTCGGGGTGACAGACCGCAGCGTGGCTGTTGGCGGGCAACAAGTCTCCATCCGGGGCCTGGCCGCCGAATACCATAACCTGTTTTTGCCACTGCACGGCGCACACCAAGTACAAAACCTGGCGGTAGCCATCGCCGCGGTGGAAGCATTTCTTGGCGGCGGTGACCAGCCGATTGACCAGGATACTCTGCAAGATGGGCTCACCCAGGTCACCAGCCCGGGCCGGTTAGAACTCCTGCAAACCAACCCGTCGCTGGTCATCGACGCCGCACACAACCCGCACGGTATTGAAGCCACCGCCACCACGATCCGCGAAACCTTCAACTTCTCGGCGCTCGGACTCGTCGTGGCCATCCTCGATGATAAGGATGCTCTGGGTGTCCTGAATGCCCTGTTTGATCACTTCGGCGACGACGTCGAACACCTGGCCATCACCAAGTCCAATTCGCCACGCGCCATCAGCCCCGAAGAACTGACCGAAATCGCCCTGGATGCCGGTTGGGATGAGGACCACATCTTCACTACTGACTCGGTGGTCGATGCCATTGCTTGGGCGGTTCGGGGTGTCCGTGAGCTGGATGCCCAGGTCCAAGACGCCGGCAAGACGCTGATCGCTGGCACCGGGGGAGCAGGCGTACTAGTCACCGGTTCTATTACCCTGGTCGGCCAGGTACGCGACCTACTGGGTTCCGATGCCGTCGCCACTGATCCCAGTGTCGAAGTCGAAGGACACGACGACTTTAGCGATTTCTTCCCCGACGACGAGCAGGAGGATGACGATGAGTCCTGACCAAACTTCCGGTAGAGAATCCTGGCGTCCAAAACGCGAGACGAGAGCCCAGCGCGAATGGCAGCCGGGCCAACCGAAGAAACAACGCTCCATCCTGGTGTTGTTCACCTCGACGGTGTTGTACTGCGAAGCCTTCGTTATCGCATTCTTCGGGCTGATGCTCTACGGCTTCAATCAGGACAACGGCGGCGTCTGGATGCTCGTCGGCGCGCTCGTATTGGCCGTCATTACCGGCGCGACCGCTCGTTTTGTCGCCAAACCGGCCGGGAGAGCGGTCGGATGGGCCATCCAGGTCCTCATGGTGGCCTCCGGTTTCCTTGACCCGTTCGGGTTCCTCGTGGGCCTGGCATTCGCGGCGGCCTGGTGGTACGCGGTGGTCAAAGGCCAACAGATTGACCGCGAGAATAAGCAACGGGCCGCAGAGCAAGCCGCCTGGGAACGTGAACACGGTGTGGAAGACCCCGGCGATTCGGTATGATCGTAGACGGCAACGTGACCGCGTTGACCAACGCATTTGATGATTGAGGTAGATATGAGCCAGCCTGAACGCACTCTTGTCCTAGTGAAGCCTGACGGTGTGGAACGCGGACTGACCGGTGAGATTCTGTCGCGCATCGAGCGCAAAGGCTACACCATTGTCGAGTTGCTCATGCTCAATGCCACTCATCAGATGCTGGCAGAACACTACGAAGAACACGAAGGAAAAGAATTCTTTGAACCCCTCGTGAACTTCATGGCCTCCGGCCCCCTCGTGGCGGCGGTCATCGAAGGCGAACGCGTCATCGAAGGCATCCGGGCCATGGCTGGTATCTCGGATCCAACGCTGGCTGAACCCGGCACCATCCGGGGCGATTTTGGCCGTGATTGGGGCGACGGCGTGCAGAAGAACCTCATTCACGCCTCCGATTCGACCCTGTCTGCCGAACGTGAGATTGAGATCTGGTTCGGCTAAACCCGTTGTAGGCTGGCCGCCATGGTGTCCAACGCAAAGCACACGAGGGCAAAGGCAGCCCTAGCGACCTCGAGCCTGGCTCGGCAGGTAGCGAATGCAGCGACAGAAACAGCTCACCGTGCGCTGAACTTGCCCACCACCATTAGTGACATCTTCCGCAACCGTCGACGAAAGATCATGCGCCTGCGAGTGGTCATCCTCCGTGATGAACACGGCCAGCCGGTGGCCGAGCCAACGGATGTCATGCCCTCGATCACCGATGCACAAGAGATCTTCCTGCGGGATACCAACGTGCAGATTGTGCCCTTTGACCGTGACTTCATTGTCCAGGCACCTGCGGCTGCGCCCACCCAAGCCCTGGACGTAAGCTGTGGGGCCGGAGCATATACGGCCGACCTTGGCGCTGCGGGACACTATTTCCGCACCCATGCCGCTAACACGCGCGGTGTGCAGGGCTTCGAAGCTCCGGTGACGGTGTTTATCGTTCGCACGATGGCAGGAGCCAATGGCTGCGCATTGGGACCGATCGCCAATTACGCGACCGTGAGTGTTGCGGGACTGCGGTCTCGCATGGATCCGTGTCAGTCCGGATCACCCCGCACAGCCCATCGCGTGCTAGCACATGAGCTTGGACATATGTGCGGCCTGCTGCATTCCAAGGACTGCGTTGATCTGATGTATCAATCAGCCGGCACGCGGTTCACGACCAAAGTTCAGGTACTGGCTGTGCGTAGCTCGCGGTTTGTCGCAGCGAAATAAACTATCCCAACACCTCGGCCAGACGAGCTACAGGCCACGGATGGGATTGACGACCGGGTCGCGTTGCAATAGCTCTTTGATTGAGCCGAACTCGAGAATATCTGTCAGTAAGAACTCCGTTGGCCGCATCAGGGCAATACGCTTGACTTTGGCATTCTGCAGGATTGATTCGATGCTCAACCACTCGGCCGATGTCGCCTCGGTCGTAATGTTCTCGGGTACGACATCCTCATCCGGGGTGGCCAAATAAAAGAACGTATCAAACCGTTTGGGATAACCAACCGGTGTGATCAGGTTTGCCCACGGGCGCATAATGTTCGGCTGCAGCGCGATGCCTGTTTCTTCTTGCACTTCGCGGAGGCCGGTGCGCAGCATCATCGAGGCGTTCGTCAGCGCTTCGCTGCGGTTGATTGAGCCCAACGAAGTTTTCTGCCACCCATGTGCATGCCGCGATACGACGGAGGCTGCCTCTGGTCCGAAATCATATGCGGCGTCCTCGGGGTCGGTGCGTCCACCTGGAAATACGACGGCACCGGCGGCAAAGTCCATCGTTGTGGCGCGGTGCTGGACATACACTTCGAGCCGTTGGGCGACCTCTCGGAGCATGATCACCGAGGCGGCCTGACGTAGTTCCACATAGGGATGCGTCAGTTCCGGGCGGGGCATGGCATGAAATTTTTTTGCGTCCACTGAAGTCCTAAAACATTGCTTCGCCAAAGCGCAGCAGAATCGATGCGGCGATCACCACGTAGAGCAGGATAATCGTCGGCCAAGCGGCCGTAACAACTATCATCTTCGTTCGCGGTGTGACTTTGATCAAATCACGGGCAATATTTCGCGCAAAGATGAGGACCGCGGCAGGAATCGTGACGGCCCATATCACCATGCAATACAAGCACAAGGTGTTGATGACATAGACAGCCTGGATCCACAGCCATAGGCAAAACACCATGGCCAGACCAAGCCCAATCGAGGTGGCGTGCCACCACCAGTTCGCAAATCGCGCGCCCCCAAGAATGGCCAGGCCGATCGTGGCGACCACTGTGAACCCGATGATGCCAATGAATTGGTTGGGAAATCCAAAGAGTGCAGCCTGCCAGGATTGCATCACGGTCCCGCACGAGACCCACACATTGATGTCGCACGAGGTCAGGTAGTCGGGATCGATCCAGAGTTGAATCCGTTCATAGGTCAGCACCAGGGTGGCACCCAGACCGATGAGGCCCGAGATGATGAGGACCATGGCGCTGCCAAAACTGGTGGTGTACCAGGGCTGCCCGTCAGTCTCTTGGCGGTTCTCTACTGCGATATTCACCCGGCCAAGTATAGGGCTGTCAGCTGAGCAGCCGCCCAGAATAACCAGTTTTGGCCAAAAGTATGTCACAATGGGGGAGACCACACCGGGCACGCACACTCGGTGGGTCCTGCGGAAGCTTTATGGTTTGCAGTTGAGAAGGTTGATTCCATCGTGAAGATGAGATGTATGAATCCCTGACCGCGAACTCCTGAAGTTTTATGAATTGTCTTGTACGCTTCTGCTGGCTCCGGCACAGACCGGTTCATTTTAGGCTTTTTCGTAGTGCGTACCAGCCACTGGCGTACGTACAACCGGATTTGGCCTATCCGTGATGAGTGCGGATCACGGATAGGCCCGGGAGGCGCAGCATGCCAGCTGCCGATAAAACACAATCACAAATTCAGAACACGTATCATGCGCCCACGGCCGGCACCCCCATGCCGGAAGACCCGACGGACTTACTGTTCCAGGCTCCGGACTATTCACAGGTACCGGTGCGGCGTCGTAAGCCCGAGCAGGACGAGGCCTCTGACGACAACAACCATGGCAACGGTCGGCAACGGCAGAATCAACAGCGCAATAAGCAGCAGAATAAAAAACAGTCGCAACGCCGAAACCGAAACAACGGCAACGACCAGGACCACTCCGATGAAGATGCTGACGACAACAACCAGCAGCGTTCGTCTCGAGGCAAGCGCACGAACAACGAAGACGAATCCTCCTCGGATGACCAACAGCCGGTCTCGCATCGGCGTCGTCGGCGTCGTCGTGGCAACGTTGACTTAGAAATGGACGGCGGGGGCGCGGACGATCCGGAACATACCGTGACTCGGGTCCGCGCGCCGCGCCAGGCGACGTCATCGGGCCCAGACGAAGTCACCTCGCTGCGAGGCTCGACCCGGCTTGAGGCCAAACGCCAACGCCGGCGGTCAAACCGACGCGGTGGGCGCAAACGCAACACGGTCATCTCAGAAGCCGAATTCTTGGCCCGGCGGGAATCCGTCGAGCGCAAGATGCTCGTCCGCCAGCGCGAAAGCCAAATCCAGATTGCGGTCCTTGAAGATGGGATATTCGCCGAACACTTTATATCGAATACCCAACAAGACTCGCTGATCGGCAACGTCTACCTCGGCAAGGTGCAAAACGTTCTGCCATCCATGGAAGCGGCCTTCGTTGACATTGGACGCGGCCGCAACGCCGTGCTGTATGCCGGTGAGGTCAACTGGGATACCGCGCAACTTGATGGTAAGCCCAAGAAAATCGAAAACGCGCTGAAATCCGGCGATCCTGTCCTGGTGCAAGTCACCAAAGACCCGGTAGGGCATAAAGGTGCCCGGCTCACCGCACAGATTTCTTTGCCCGGTCGGTACTTGGTCTATGTGCCAGGCGGTACCATGACCGGCATCTCGCGGAAACTGCCCGATACCGAACGCAATCGTCTCAAAGCCATCCTCAAAGAAAACTTGCCCGATAAGACCGGCGTTATTGTTCGTACGGCGGCCGAGGGGATTTCCGAAGAAGAGCTGCTCAGCGACATCGAGCGGTTGCGCAAACAGTGGGAAGAGATCGAAGCCCAGTCCAAATCCACAAAGGTTCGGGCCCCAGAGTTATTGCATTCGGAACCCGATCTGACCATCAAAGTCGTCCGGGATGTCTTCAACGAAGACTTCACCAAGATGCTGGTCGAAGGTGACGAGGTTTGGGAGAAAATTCAAAAATACGTCGACTATGTGGCGCCTGACCTCTCGGATCGGCTAGAGCAATGGGATCCTAAGGCGTTCAACGGCGCGGATCTTTTTGGCCACTACCGCATTGACGAGCAACTGCACAAGGCCCTCGAACGCAAGGTGAACTTGCCCTCGGGTGGTTCGTTAGTCTTTGACCGCACCGAAGCGATGACCGTAGTCGACGTCAATACCGGGAAATTCACCGGTTCCGGGGGCAACCTCGAAGAGACTGTTACCAAGAACAACTTGGAAGCCGCCGAAGAAATCGTCCGGCAGCTGCGCTTGCGCGACATCGGTGGCATTATCGTCATTGACTTCATTGATATGGTCCTGGAGTCCAACCGCGATCTCGTGGTACGACGCCTGGTCGAATGTCTGGGCCGGGATCGGTCTCGCCACCAGGTCGCCGAAGTGACCACGCTTGGATTAGTCCAGATGACCCGCAAACGGATGGGAACCGGACTGGTCGAAGTCTTCTCCCATACCTGTGAGCACTGTGATGGTCGGGGCATCATTGTACACGACGAGCCGATTGAACGCGGCAAACCCTATGAGTCTGCTGGCCAGCGTCGTCGTGGGGGAGAGGCCGGTACTCGCCGGAATCGTCGTCGCCACTCGAACGATCAGCAGAAACAGTCGCAGGAGCAGACTGCCTCGCAGGACAACCAGCCTGATGAGAAGGCGGAGAAGACCCGCAACGCGATCGCTTCCATCGCTGCCGCCAGCAAGGACGACAACGGCAATGGTGACGGTAAAAAGACCCAAGATGACGAGCAATCGGAGCACAAGCAGCAGTCCGATCAGCAGAACGGTTCGTCTCGTCGCCGACGTAGAAACGACCGCGGACGCAATGGCAAACGTGGGAAAGACCAGTCTGACCAGCAAGCCGAACAGTCTGACAAGTCAGACAAGAAGAACCACTTGGCTGAACAGCAAGACCAGGCCGCCCGAGGTGACGAAGGCAAGCGCCAGTCACGATCAGGTCGTAAGCGCCGTCGCGCGGTTGCACCGCAACAACAGAGCGCACCGGTAGAACAAGCCACTCCAGCTCAAACCCCAGCTGAGCAAGCTCCCGAGAAAAAGGCCGAACCAAAACGTCGGCGGGCGGCCAGCTCACCGACCGGTGCCACCCACATCCGGCAAGCCACGGGCCAGACCGCACAGCAAGGCAAGACCTTTGCCGCCAGTGTGGAGGACCAGCCCAAGCAGCCTGACAAACCTGTGAAGACGTCTGCGATTCTGGGGGTAGGGGTATCCGCTGAGGAGATCTCCTCACCCGGCACACGACAGGCATGACCAATTTGGTAAATGAGATAAAACGCGATAAACTACCTGTTTGGTGCTGTGAAACCTGGCAGTTGGTGTCCCTTATCGGCAGCTTGTCTCGTGAGCCAAGACCCTCAGGTGTTTAAACAGCTGATAAAATTTTTGATTAACGTCGAGAGAAGTGAGTCCACATGGCATACGCGATAGTACGCGCTGGCGGACGCCAGGAAAAAGTCTCTGAAGGAGACTTGGTAGTTCTAGACCGCCAAGACGCAGAAGTCGGAAGCTCGATTGAGCTGCCAGCACTGATGCTGGTTGATGGCGACAACATCACGTCCGATAAGAAGGACCTGGAAAAGGTCAAGGTTTCCGCTGAGGTTCTTGAGCACACTCGTGGCAAGAAAATTGTCATCCAGAAATTCAAGAACAAGACCGGTTACAAAAAGCGCCAGGGTCACCGTCAGAACCAGACCCGCGTGAAGATCACCGAAATCAAGTAAACTCGTTTCGGAAGAACTCGTAAAGGATTTAACTCATGGCAACAAAAAAAGGTGCTAGTTCCACACGTAACGGTCGTGACTCTAACCCCAAGTTTCTTGGTGTAAAGCGCTTCGGCGGTCAGGTCGTCAACGCCGGTGAAATCTTGGTCCGCCAGCGCGGCACCAAATACCACCCGGGCCGTAACGTCGGCCTCGGCAAAGACCATACCCTGTTCGCTCTTGAAAACGGTGCCGTAGCATTCGCCAACCGTCGCGGACGTAAGGTCGTGGACATCGTCCCAACTGAAGCTTAAGAAGCTTTCGTATTCTCACGCTCCAGCGGGGGCGGACCAGGCCCCTGGTCCGCCCCCGCTTTGAGTTTCTAACACATCGTCATCGCATGGAGGATTCCACATGTCGCAATTCATTGACCGGGTGACCATACACGCCACCGCGGGCAACGGCGGACACGGGGAAACCTCAGTGCGCCGCGAAAAGTTCAAACCCCTCGGCGGTCCCGACGGTGGTAACGGCGGACACGGCGGAGATGTCGTCCTGGTGGCCGATCCGGATGTCACCACGCTCCTGGACTACCACCACCAACCCCACCGCAAAGCCACGAACGGCGAACCGGGCAAGGGCGATCTACGCCACGGTAAAAACGGGGAAAACCTGTACCTGCCCGTGCCGGTAGGCACCGTCATTAAAGATGGTGAAGGCAATATCCTGCACGACATGGTCACCGAAGGCGAGGAAGTCATTCTCGCCCACGGCGGGACCGGTGGCGCGGGCAACGCATCACTGGCCTCCCCGAAACGTAAAGCCCCCGGATTCGCACTGCTTGGCACACCCGGTGAAGAACGCAGCGTGACGCTGGAGCTCAAAACCGTCGCCGATATAGCACTGGTCGGGTTCCCCTCGGCGGGCAAATCCTCGTTGATCGCCGCGATCTCAGCTGCGCGTCCCAAAATTGCGGACTATCCGTTTACGACCCTGGTCCCAAACCTGGGAGTCGTCGACGCCGACGGGACACGGTTTACCGTCGCTGATGTGCCAGGATTGATCCCGGGCGCATCCGAGGGCAAAGGACTCGGCCTTGAGTTTCTGCGCCACGTCGAACGGACTCACGCATTGGTCCACGTGCTCGATGCCGCAAGCCTTGAATCAGACCGCGATCCCATCTCGGACTATGAGGCATTAGAAAAAGAACTGGCAGCGTATTCGGTTGAGCCGATTCTGACCGAGGGCGGCGAACAGCTTATTCCGCTGACCGAACGGCCACAATTGGTGGCCATCAATAAGATTGACGTGCCCGATGGGCAAGCCATGGCAGACATGACGCGAGCTGAACTCGAGTCGCGTGGCCTGCGGGTGTTCGAGATCTCGGCGGTATCGCGCAAGGGCCTGGACGAGCTGAAGTATGCGATGGCCGAACTCGTCGTCGAAGCACGCGACCAGCTAGCCGCAGCGGCCGCCGCCCAAGAACAGCAACAGGTCGAAATTACCATCACCCCGCAACACCGCCGGCGTGGCGCGCGGCCCAAAGAATTCACGCTGCATCAAGAAGAACGCAGCATGCAACCGCTCTTCCGGATCCGCGGGGAAACCCCGGAACGCTGGGTTGCACAAACCAACTTCGATAATGACGAAGCCGTCGGGTATCTAGCCGATCGGCTGGAACGGTTAGGCATCGAAAAAGCACTCATGAACGCCGGAGCGCGCCCCGGAGATGCCGTGGTGATCGGTGACGATGAAACCGGGGTGGTCTTTGACTGGGAACCCACCATGACCACCGGTGCCGAACACCTCGCCGGGCCACGCGGTCAAGACCCACGGCTGGAAGACCGCCACCGCCCAACACGGGAAGAAAAACGCCAAGACCACGCCGAGCGCAAAGCTGCCCGTGCCGCAACCCGCGCCGAAATGGAACAGGAACGTCGCTCCGGGTTGTGGACCGACGACGAAGAGTCAACCACCGATTAGAAAGCCACTGCGTGTCAACCCCCAACCTCGCCACCCCTAACCCCGTTACAGACCGCACCAAACTTCGCCACGCGCGTCGCATTGTCGTCAAAATCGGCTCCTCGTCGCTGACTGACGGCCAGGGCATGGTCTCGATCCCGGCCATCGATGCGCTCACCCGTGTCGTGGGCCAGTTGTATCACGGGGGCGCACAGGTCGTGCTCGTCTCATCGGGTGCGATTGCCGCCGGGTTCAGGCCGTTGGGGTTAGCGAAACGACCAAAAGATCTGGCCACCCAACAAGCGGCAGCCGCCGTAGGACAAAGCAGACTGATGGCCCAGTATTCGGAATCGTTTTGGAAACACTCCATCAGCGTGGCGCAAGTGTTATTGACCGCTGAAGATCTGATGCGGCGCACCCAATACAACAACGCGTTTCGCAGTCTGAATCGCTTGCTGAACCTCGGGGTCGTGCCGGTGGTCAACGAAAATGACGCCGTGGCCACCCACGAGATTCGATTTGGTGACAACGACCGGCTCGCGGCACTGGTCGCCTCGGTGATTAAAGCCGACGCGCTTTTGATGCTCACCGACGTCGACGCGCTCTACGACGGTCCACCGACCCAAGTCGGTGCCCGCCGGATCGCCAACGTCTCGGCACAAGCCAACCTGTCGCATATTTCGGTCGGGGACACCGGTTCATCGATCGGCACCGGCGGGATGGTCACCAAACTGCAAGCCGCCTCGATCGCGACCGATGCCGGCATCCCAACGTTTTTGACCTCGGCAGAAAATGCGCAGGCTGCCATCGATGGCGACGATGTGGGCACCTGGTTCGACTCTCGTGGTGAACGCAAATCCGCTCGCAACGCGTGGCTGGCTCATATGGCGGTCTCACGCGGTCGGATCATGATTGATGACGGCGCAGTGGAAGCCATCACTGTACGACGCCGCTCACTGCTACCCGCTGGACTCATCGGGGTGACCGGCACGTTCGAATCCGGGGATGTTGTAGAAATTGTAAATTCCCAGGGCACCGTGGTCGCCCGCGGGCTAACGAATTACTCGGTGGCTGAGCTGCCCGCCATGGTTGGAAAATCCACCCAACAGCTGCGCGAAGAGCTCGGTCCAGAATATGATCGGGTCGTTGTACACACCGATGATACGGTCATCGTGAAGCAGACAACACTGACCAGTTAACACAAGGGCTAGAATCGACATATGACCGCTCAACTAGAATCCGTGACCCAACAGATCGCAGCGATCACCTCGGCTGCGCGTACCGCTCAGAAGTCTCTTGCCGGTGCTTCGCGTGCCGAAAAAGATGCCGCCCTGGCCTCCATGGCCAAAGCCATCGACACCAATCGCGCACAAATCCTGGAAGCTAACGCCACCGACCTGCAGCGTGGCAAAGATAACAACACCCCCGCGGCGATGTTGGATCGGCTTGAACTCACTGACGACCGCATCGACGGTCTGGTCTCTGCGCTGGGTGATCTGGCCGGGCTACCGGATCCGATCGGCAACGTCGTGCGCGGTAATAACCTACCCAACGGTATTCGCCTGCAGCAGGTCCGGGTACCACTGGGTGTTGTGGGCGCCATCTATGAGGCTCGTCCGAATGTGACCATTGACATTGCCGGTATCGGCATCAAATCGGGCAACGCGGTGATTCTCCGTGGCGGCTCGGCAGCCGAAACCACCAACGGCGTGACCATCGGGCTGCTGCGCGACGCGCTGGAAACCCAAGGTCTTCCAGCGGATCTGATTCAGGGGATCGATGAGTTCGGCCGTGACGGGGCCAATGCCCTGATGACCTACCGCCGTGGGGTGGATGTGTTGATCCCACGTGGCGGTCCGGGGCTCATTCGTGCGGTCGTAGAAAATGCGGCCGTGCCCGTCATTGAAACCGGTGCGGGCGTGGGACACGTCTATGTAGATGCCTCGGCAGATCCCCAAAAGGCCGTGGACATCGTCTTCAACTCCAAGACGCACCGGCCCTCGGTCTGTAACGCCGCCGAAACCGTGCTGATTCATAAAGACGCCAAGGAAACTGGCGTCAAAGTGCTCACGGCGCTGCAGGAAGCAGGCGTGGTGCTCCACGTGGACCCTACCGCCGCGACGTGGGTCGCCGATGCAGTCGAGGCCACCGAAGAAGACTGGTCCACCGAATACCTGGACATGGAAATGTCGGTCAAAATCGTTGACGATATCGACGCGGCCCTACAGCACGTGGACACCTATTCAACACGCCACACCGAAGTTATCGTAACCGAGAACCTCTCCAACGCTGATCGATACATTGCCGAAGTGGATGCCGCAGTCGTCATGGTCAACGCTTCATCGCGCTTTACCGACGGCGGTCAGTTCGGGCTCGGAGCCGAAATCGGCATCTCGACCCAAAAACTGCACGCACGTGGTCCGATGGGTCTCGAAGAGCTCACGACCACCAAATGGATCTTGCGCGGTGACGGACAAATTCGACGGTAGTCGGTGACACCGTGACCAAGCTGGCGCAAAAATTCGGTAAGCTGGCTTACTAGTAACCATCGTATTTACAGGAGTACACCCCCATGGAACTGTTCTTTGCAGCAGCAGAAGAAACTGTCGTCAACGAACTACCCGTTGATCCGCTTGTCTACGGCATCGCCATCTTTGCCGCGCTGATGTTTCTGTTGCTGGCCATCATGTCGTTGCGCTCTGTGGCTCAGCGCCCAGAAACCCCGACCACTGATGTAGTACGGTCAGACCGGGGCACAGAAGCATCCAATAACTAACGCCTGTGCCAAAACCTCTGCAAACCACCTCATCCACCCGCCGGACCCGGCTGGGCATTATGGGTGGCACGTTTGATCCCATCCACCACGGGCACCTCGTGGCGGCCAGTGAAGTGGCGGCAGAGTTTGACCTGGATGAAGTGGTCTTTGTTCCCACCGGTCAGCCTTGGCAAAAAACCGGGCGTGATGTCTCCCCGGCGGAGCACCGGTACCTGATGACTGTTATCGCCACAGCCTCGAACCCACGCTTTTCTGTTTCGCGAGTGGATATTGATCGGGGTGGTAAAACCTATACCGCCGATACCCTGGACGACATCCAAGCCCTACGGCCAGAAGCAGACCTGTTCTTTATTACGGGCGCCGATGCGATGGCCCAGATCATGACCTGGAAGAACGTGGACCAGCTGTGGGGTAAAGCCCATTTCGTTGGCGTGTCCCGGCCCGGTCATGAACTAACGGACTTTGGTCTGTCGCAAGAAGTCTCGTTGATGGAGATTCCGGCGATGGCCATCTCGTCCACCGACTGTCGGGAACGCGTGGCCGCAGGCAAGCCGGTCTGGTATCTGGTCCCTGACGGGGTCGTACAATACATTGGCAAGTATGGCCTTTACATTGACCCCAACGAAAATACCACCCGCCCGAATACCACACCGCACACGCCGGTATCACTGAACAACCGACCGGAGGAAGACGATGAGTAATCCTTATCCTTCCCGCCGAGAGTTGCGGCTCCAACGCGAACGCGAAGAGCGCGCTAAACTGCGTGAGGCAGAACTAGAGCGGTGGAACGAAGAAGTCGAACGGCGGGACCAGCCGTCGAACACACCCACCGAAGCATCGGACACGGGTGGCGACGAAGCGCCGGAGTCAATGGATACCGACTCCACGGAAGCGGGCCATTCAGTAGCGCCACAGGAACCGAGCGACGATAGCTCAGCGGAGGAGGAGACCCAAGCCGCACGCGCACGTCGTCGCCGACGCGCAGATTCTGCCGTGACATCAACCGGCATGCTACCGGTCATCAGTAAGCCACGGGATGCGTCGAAACCACCGACTCCACGCTCCCGGCGTGAAGCTCGACAGCTGGAAGCCAGACGTGCTGCACAACGTCGGGCGGAAGTCGAACGGCTGCAGCGCGAGCAAGACGATGCCACAGAGCAACCGAGCCGCCGCCGGGCCACTGCTCCGCAAACGACCCCACCACCGGTGCCAGCACCTACCGAACCGGCTGTACCAGCTGAACCGACTCCACCGGTCACGACGCCAGACGACGAGGAGATGCCGGATGTAGAAATCACCGGCACACACGAACTCTCCGCCACCGAAATTACCGACATGAGCGGACTCGATACGATCGAGATTCGCCGTGCGGAGCTGCGGGCTGAAACAGAACGGCTGACCCAAGAGATCATCGCCCTGGGGGAGAGCAACCCCAATGTGATCGATCCAGAGTTACTGCGTCGCCAAAAAGAACTGGCCGAAAAATCGCAAGAGCTGCAAGACCTCGAAACCGCTGCCATAGAAATCGTCGAGGCAGAAAACGAACAGCTCGCTGCCGAGGAGCACGAGCAAGCACCCGCTGAGGAAACTCAAGAGCCGGCCGAAACAGAACCGTCCGACACTGACACGGCCGTGCCGTACGCTTCTGCCGAGGATTCGCCGGCCCAGGAGGACGAGCCCGCAGCGACATCACCGGAAGACGAGACCGCTGCGATACCCCAGCAGCCCCGGGAGACTCCGACGGACCAGGGCGGCCGTCGACGTCGTCGTACCACAGAAGGGCCGTTTGTATCGGGACCATTTGAAGTCACGGCGGAAGAGGACGAGGAGACCCAGTACTCGGAATCTACTAAGACGAAGCCCAAGCCACCGTTAGCTGAGTTTATCCGGGCACCATCAGAACCAGAGCCCGAACGCGACCCTCGAGAGCCGCTCGAAGCCAGTGCCGCTCACGGGTTAGATACTCTTGATGCTAAAGACGTGGAGGCACCCGATCGGCGTCTCCGGGTCTCAGCCATCGTCATGTTTTCTGTCGGCCTGATTGCACTACTCATCGCAATAATCCTGCTCATCCGTTAACTTCCTAAGGAGCTTCGTGGCAGTACCCGAACCCACCCTCAACGCGCTACATATCGCAGCCCGCGCGGCAGCCACTCGACAGGCCGAAAACGTTTCTGCGGTTGATGTTGCCGACCGGTTGGGCATTACCGATGCGTTTTTCTTTGCCTCCGCATCGACCGAACGCCAGGTGAAATCCATTATCGAAGAAATCGAAGAGGATCTTCAAGAACAGTTAGAACTGCAGCCACTTCGTCGTGAAGGCCAAACCGAAGGTCGTTGGGTACTCCTGGACTACGGCCATTTTGTCATTCACGTCCAACATAATGAAGAACGGGATAATTACGCATTAGACCGGCTATGGTCTGATGCGCCACAGATCGAACTGCCGTCAGCTGAAGAACAACAAAGCTGATATGAGATAGGTGAGATTGCGTACATGAAAACCATTGTCTTTCTCCGACACGGCCAGACCGATTGGAACCGGCAGGGGAGATTCCAGGGACAACAGGATATTCCGCTCAACGATACCGGACGAGATCAGGCCCTAGAAGCAGCACGGTACTGGGGACACACCGAATTCGATGCTGCAATCGTGTCACCACTGAGACGAGCAGTCGATACCGCAGAATTGATGCTGCGTGACCGCGACATACTATGCATCACTGATGACCAGATTCAGGAAACCCACGGGGGCGAATGGGAAGGCCTACTATTTACCGAAATCGCTGAGCGCTGGCCCGATGAACACGCAGCATTTCGCCTACCCAATATTGATGCCGGGCCCGTCGGCGGGGAAACGCCCAGAGAATCTGGGGTGCGTACGTCGCAGGCAGTGCTTGAAGCACTCCAAGATATCAATGTCCTACTAGTAGTCTCCCACGGCAACACCATGCGCGCCGCAGCCCACCTGCTGGTTGGATACGATGATGAAGACTATGCCAGTGTACCCAGGCTCGCGAACTGTCGTGCTCACGTCCTGCAGTCCCAGAGCGGCGAAATCGGATCATTCACTCTAACGCAAACGAGTGTTTAAGCTCACGTACAAATGGCGACATCCCAAATTTGTTTTCAAAACAAAGCTATGTATACTAGATGATGTTGCCCAGACGGGTGACATAAAACTTGATACGGGGCTTTGGCGCAGTTGGTAGCGCGCTTCCGTGGCACGGAAGAGGTCAGGGGTTCGAATCCCCTAAGCTCCACTAATTTCCCTTGATTTCTAGGTGAAACCACAAGCTCTGGAGACATCGCTCCGGAGCTTTTGTATTTCTCTGCTGGCCCGCATTCTGACTCCATGGGGATACTTCGCAGAAACCCCTCTGCGTGGATTACAACACACCGCTCGGTATTTCATTCGGAAAGTGACATAAATGGGAGTCGCCGGTGAGTTTGGAAACCCAGGAAAGCTAGGTTCACATTTCAAAGCTCTAGATTGAGACACCTTCCTGTTCGAGTAACTTCGCCTGAGAGGACGCTAGGTTTAGTGAGGCACTTATCGTGTAATTCGTGCGGACGCGGGTGTCTTCAGCGATCAGCACTCCCGATAAGAAGTTCTGAGTTCAGCGGCTCGAAGTGCTGCAGCGAATACGGAGCATGAATAAACAGCGGGTTCCCCGCGCCCATAACGATGGGATTGATCTTCAGGATCAGCGTATCGATCCCGTGGATCACGGCACTGATTAGGATCGCGCCCGCGGCGAACCAAATGCCGCTCCCGTCGATGTCATTCACGTCTGAAACACCATGTGTCACCCATCGTCAAAAGCTAAATTTTTATTGAATTTCCCTAGGATAGACCTTATTTAATGCAAGTAATTGTCTAACCATTCAACACGGATTTGGAAAGGCGTTCGGTCGAACTCCAGGACATAACCGTTGGTAGCAATCATAAAGGGCTAGGTATTTCTTTGGTTTTCGGTGATGCTGAAGTTTTTGCACAAAAGATGGAATCATTTGTCACCTGGTGGATTCCTCTTCCGGAAGCTATTGACCTTCCGGACAAACATCGGAGGGCTATCACCAAAGCAACTCGCGACTTAGCGCATGCCCGAGCGAATAACCTTGAAGATGATGGGTCTTGGCACATAGCTCATCAACTTCGTTTTACCATTCACCAGCGCGAATATACGGCAGAACTCGTTGACCCTTTGTTGGATGTCTTATGGTCTTTGCCCAAGGGCGCGCCACCACCAGAAAGTCAAGTAAAAAAACAGACACATCCTAATCCTCAGAGTCATTATCTCAGCGTCATCGAAGCAGAGGTGCTGCTTCCTGCTGATCAAAACTTGGATAAGGATGGGTTATCTGAATTATTTGACTATGTTCTTGAACGGATTCGACAACTGCAGGAAGCAACGGCTCTGATAACCAAAAACCTTGTCAAGGATTGGATAGCACGTGAAAGGCTCCCAGTTGTGATTCCGATGCGGCTGGCCTCTGATGCAGTAGACGACGCAACAGACGATGGGATGGGCGCTTTTGTGCTCAGCCCAAACACGCTCAGTACGGTAAACCCTCCAGAACCACTCCAAGGGCAATCTATTGAACAGCTAGAAGAGTATCTCGAGAATGACGATGCAGGTGTTGCGTTTACTGCCTACCACAAACTTCGGTACGAGACTATGGTTTTGTATCACCGACGCGGAGACTACCGGATGACCGTAGTATCAGCAGCGATTGCGGCAGAAGCCTTAATCAATGAAATGTTGCAGTTGCTCTTCTGGGATGAAGGTCGGTATCCGGAGGAGGTCGCACCAAAATTTAATCCGGATGAGACCTCGGTTCTTAAGCGTGTGATTTCAGAGTATCCTCGCCATCTGGGAGGAGGGAGGTGGCGCACAGATAAGAGGGGCGCGATTCGGGATTGGCGTGAGAAGATTGCTGAACCACGGAATGAAATTGTGCACGCAGGTGCCATGCCTTCGAGCCATGAAGCGCAAGACGCTTTAGCAACATTAACAGATTTAGAACGCTTTATGGGCCAACGGTTATTGGAGAAGAAAGCTCAAAGACCACGCACAGCGATTCTTTATCATGGAGTCCCCCGACTGGAGAGCAAAGGTGAGATGACTAATCGCCTGCGCCGTCTTGTGGAAAGTGAGCGAGAGCCGCATTGGGCTAGCACTTTTGCACGGTGGAGAGATGTACTTGAAACCGAAGTGCAAAAAGCCAGGGGCACGAGAATCAAAGACGACCCTGATAATGCTGTGCTGCGCGTTGTAGTCAAAGATAGTCAAGCACAACTTGTCCTCCTTGACGAAGTCAATTCGCGTGCAGCACTCGTGTCAAGCATCCCAAAGCAAGTCAAAAGTGAGTATGATCGCCTCACTCAGGACATGGAGAAGTTAGAATCTGACGATGGTGTAGTTATACCGTTGATTCTTAAGGACTCAGATATCAAGAGAGGTCTTGTCACAGCTAACGACTGGGACTACGCCTACAAGTTAGTACCTGGTTTTGAGGTGATGTCTAATGGCAGAGACGTCTCGTAAGAGGACCGCTGTTGCGTGATATTTGCAAAGCGTGTTTCGCTACACGAACTGTCAGTAGCTGGATGTGGGCAATTACTATATATCCATATGACGGGCTATACACCGTTTTTGGTCAACTACAAAATGCCTGGTAATAGCTCTGGTCGGTAGCCCCAAGAGGGACGTTAACTGGGTGGTATATACCACGTGTTAGTGCGTCAGGAGGAACCGGCATTAGCATCGGTAGCCCTAGCCGTGAATACCGAGACCGACATGTCCACTCGGGATTGGAAACGGGACTCCAGGAAACATATCAAAGACTCGACGACTTCCTCGCAGTGATAGATTCGCCCTCAGAGCGGTTCCGCCGGGTCTCAGCACATTTCAGCGCTCGAGTTGCCGAAGTCCCTGATCAGGCTTGGAACAATGCTTCGCCGTGTGATGACTGGACCGCGCGTGATGTTCTGGTGCACCTGTTGACTTGGGTTCCGGCGCTGTTATCACGAGGTGGACTCGAATTTCGCCAGCGGAATGCACCGGACGATGACCCAGGAGCAGCATGGGCGGATTTTACGAACACGATTCAAACGGCGCTTGATACCCCGCACCTTGCCCAGCACACTTTTGAGGTTGGACCTCCCGGAACGATGAGCGTGCAAGACAGCGTTGATATGCTCGTGACCCCTGACGTCCTGATCCACACTTGGGATCTCGCTCGGGCCACCGGACTCGATGAACGACTCGACGAGCGCATCGCTGCTCAGACCCTGAAGGGAATGCAACCCATGGACGAGGCATTGCGCGCTAGTGGTCACTATGGTCCTCGGGTAAAAATGTCCGCAGAGGCGGACATTCAAACTCGTCTGCTGGTGTTTACCGGACGACAGCCGTAGGTTATTTGCCTGGAACGTGCTTGGTCATCAGAAGTAATGATCCATGTCACGTGGAATTCGGGGGTGATGCCGGCAACTAGACTACCCACCATGCTCACACCGTCACGCTCAGCAAACACACAGTCCACGTCCAGGTCCGCTTCGTTTCCGGCAGGAAAACGCGCCCTGAGTCTCACGGCCACCGTGCTAGTCGGGGCACTCGGTTTGACGGCGTGTGGCCCCGGATACGACGAACCGAATGATGCGGCGGAGCAGTTCGGTAACCAGTTGGAATCCGACCAGCTTGAAGCGTTAGAAGGTGCCGCTTTGTCGCAGGGTTCAGCCGACCCTGCTGCTATCGTCGAATCTGCCCAGGCCCTTATGCACTATCCACGTTCAGTCACGTTGGACTCCGTTGCCGTGGACGACCAGGACCAGACATCGGATGACGAGGTCGTTACCGCAACAGCCCAATACACGGTCACGTGGAACCTGTCTGAGCAGACAACAACCGAAGACGAGGAAACTCAGCCCGAAGACGACTCCGAAGATACTGCCGAGTCTGAGTCTGAAGAAGCTGATGAGGAGTGGTCCTACACGACCGAAGCCTCGCTGATCTGGGATGAAGAGGCCGACACCTGGCAGCCCCAGTTGGAAGCCGACACACTCGTTCCAGGCCTAGTGGATGGGGGCCAGGTTGTCGTGAATGTAGATGCAGCATCACGTGGTGAAATCCTGGATACCCAAGGCGAACCGCTGGCGACAGAACGTCCCGTTTACCGCATCGGGATCGACAAATTACACGTGTTGAACCAGCTGAGCGACGATGGTACGGATCCAACTGATGAGGAACTCGAAGAAGCGCTGACCTCGTCAGCCACTGAGCTGGCCGAATCATTAGAGCTGGATCCAGAACCGTTCGTGGATCGGGTGCTTGCCGCCGGTGAACGTGCTTGGGTGGAGTTCATTGTGCTGCGGGATGATGACGAGACCGAGGTGCCCCTGGACGAGATATCCGACATCCTCGGTGCGATAGCTCGTGAAGATTCCATGGTCCTGGGTCCGACGTCGACGTTTGCCCGCTCGCTTTTGGGCACCTATGGTCAACCGACTGCAGAGCAGGTTGAAAATTCGGATGGTGAGTTTACCGCGGGGGTTGCGACCGGTTTATCCGGCCTGCAACGCACCTACAATGACCAGCTGTCCGGCACGGATGGGGTAGAGATCTTCGTTGATAATTCGGAAGCGGAAGGATCTCCAGACACTACACCGGTCGAGTTCAGCCGGGATGTCACCGACGGCACCTCTATCACGACGACGCTGGATACGCGGATTCAAGAGTTGGCTGAACAAAGTATTCGTGACGCAGAGGAACCGGCCGGGATGGTTGTCATCCGTCCTTCTGATGGTCACATTCTTGCGGCTGCCGATGGCCCGCAGGACCTGACGTGGCCGCTGGCCATGACGGCTTCCTACGCGCCCGGCTCAACGTTCAAGGTGGTCACTGCCTTAGCAATGCTGCGCAATGGTATGACCCCGGATTCGACCGTGAGCTGTCCGGATACCCTGAACGTCGGTGGTCTGGAGATTTCGAACTTTGAATATTATCCCTCCGAATTCGTCGGCGACATCACGCTTGCAGATGCCATCGCGCAGTCGTGTAATACTGCCTTTGTGGGGCAGTACGAAGATATTAGTCCGCAACAGGAACACAATGCTGCCGCGGCGCTTGGACTAGTCCCAGAACCCGTGGTGGGCTTCGACGGCGCACGCTTGGGTACGGTCCCCACCGATGTCGAAGATACCACCCATGCTGCGGGACTTTTCGGTCAAGGCGCAGTTGAAGCCTCACCGTTGGGTATGGCAACGGTCGCAGCCTCGGTTTCTGCCGGACAAACCGTCACCCCGATCCTGGTCTCAGAACCCAGCGTGGACCCTACGGACAATGACAACCTACCGGTCGAAGAACCTCTGACCGACGAGGAGGCCGAGCAACTGCGCGAACTGATGGCCGGTCCGGTAGAGTCCGGGACCGTCCCGATCTTGCAAGATGTGCCCGGGTCACCGGTGTTAGCCAAGACCGGTACCGCCGAATCGGAAGCTGACGGAGAGGCCGTGGCCCACACTTGGTTGATCGCTACGCAAGACGATATTGCGGTGTCGTTATTTTTCCACGACGGCATTGGTGGCGCCCAGACCAACGGTCCGGTCCTGCAAGAGTTCCTGACTGAGCTCAACGACCTGACTAACGATTGATGTCATCGACGTTTAGGCGCTAGTGCTCACCGATGTTCTGTGCGCGGGTTAGGGCCGCGGAAGTGCCATCCATCCAAGGGTCGCCGTGACCGGGTAACAAGATCCTGGCGGCATTGTTTTCTAACATCCGCAGCGATCCCAGTGCTTCCCGGGTGTTTTGGGTCGCCGCGGATGCCACAATTTGGGGCCCACTCTGCCCGGTATATGGGTCCAGGGTGACAAGCGCATCGCCGGTGAGCATGACGTCGCGGTCTGCCAGGTGGAACATGCAGTGCCCGCGGGTATGGCCCGGCGTATGTAATGCAACCGGCTGGCCTGGGACCGATAGTGTTTCACCGGAGCCAAATGAGGTGGTTGTTGCAACGCCCTTGACGCGCAGCGCTCCGCCAAGTGCCATACTGCCGATAATCGGTAGTGAACGTGGATGAACCAGCGGATACACAAAGCGATTGCGCTGTGGCGTATAGCTATACGGATGCGCCGCAAGGCTAGCGTCAGCCTGGTGAATAAACACGGGAACGTTCCAGTCACGTTGTAGCCGAGCAGCGAATCCCACGTGATCGAAATGTCCGTGAGTGAGGATGAGTGCTTTTACGTCATTTGGGCTGCGTCCAATCTCTTCTAGGGCCTGGTTTGCCGCCACCCACATCCGTGGCAGGCCCGCATCTACGATAGTTACCCCGTCGTCGTCCTCAATGAGATAGCAATTTACCCAAGCTCGAGTCAGTGCGTGAACACCGTCGGCAACGTTCAATCGAAGCATAACTCCTCCAGCGAGTCGCGTTGGTGGTGCTGTGTAGTCCGTTGCTTTCCCATTCGACCTTACCGAAGTGACTGTCGAAACAAACGCAATGGTGCCCTGCCGGCGGCTCCTTTGCAGTCCAAGGCCACCGTTGACCCGATAGAGGTCCAAGTTCGGAAGGCTCACGATGTTCAACGATTCATGTTGCTCAGTTCTCGGGTTGCATCGCACTGATAATGTGCAGGGGCCGCCTGGATAGAGCATTTGTCGCTGCCAGCTTTGCTGACGTCCCCTCGAGGGGCATGGATTCCATTAGCCTTGAAGAGAAATTATTTCTGTTGGACGGGGAGGGTCAGCTATGACTACGCAAGATACAGCCCAAGAACAGGATGTCGTGGATATCCTGACTGCTGATCACCAAGACATGTTGGATCTGATTGGACAAATTCAACAGGCCACCACAACCGAGCAACGGCGCGATACCGTCGATACAGTCATTGCAGAGATCATGCGCCACGCGGTAGCTGAGGAGATGCATGTTTACCCGGCGATGGAAGAGTACTTGCCCAATGGGTCAGAAGAAGTAGAACACGACAAGCAAGAACACGAAGAACTGGTCGATGTGATGAAAAAACTCGAGGATGTTGACGCTGACACTCAACAGTTCATGTCGCTGGTGTCAGAACTCGAGGCTCAACTACGCCATCATGTCGAGGACGAAGAACAGGAACAGTTTCCGGGGCTGCGGAAACATATTCCAGTCGATGAGCTCAAAGAACTAGGACGCAAGGTAGAAAAAGCTAAATCGATAGCCCCGACGCGACCACACCCGAACGCGCCGCATTCGGAGCTCTTTCATAAAACGGTTGGGCCGGGCGTCGGTATGGTGGATCGTCTCCGAGATAAGCTGACAGCCCGGCACACAGAAAAGGACTGAGCAGCTCAACAGATGTCGTCGTCTTTCGTGGACGACAACAAGTTCATACACAAAACTGGTGGGTCGGAAAATCCGACCCACCAGTTGCTTTAGCATCGCAAATTAAAACCGGTCCCAGAAACGTTTCTGAGCTATCGCATCGACGAAACTAGTCGCGAAGTTCTCATCGTCCTGGGCTTTGATCACACCGCTGTTGGATGCACCATCAACCGCATCGAGATAAGACACCCCCGTCGTGGCCACGCCAATGGGCTTGAAGAATTTATAGGCCATCCGAGTGAACTCTTTGACATGATCATCGAATATCGGCTGATCTTCTGACGTTCCCCCAACAATATAATAAGCATCGAAAAGCGTTGGATGCGTGGTGACGAACGTGGCGTCGACGGGCAGCTCCATGCCACCATTTCCGGTCACGGTGCCCAGCTTGTCACTAACCACGAATACGAAGGCACCTTGTTCTTTCAGAGTGTCAATGGTCTGACGCACCTCGTCATCATTAAAACCATTGCCGATTAACACCGCGGTAGTTTGGGTGGCGGCGCTATGTGGCGTGTTCGTCAAGCTCAGCGATGGGGCGCTGTCATTGACTTCGACGTGGGTCCCTTGTGGTTCCTCCACACCGATATTGCGGGCAAGCTCAGTGGCCAAGGTCTTGTCGACGTTGACGAACATGTCGACGGTTTGCTGGCGGACCGAGGCGCTCTTCACTTTGCCGAGATGATAGCTAAAGCACTTGATGAGGTCCTGTTGTTCTGGGGTCGACATACTGTTCCAAAACAACCGAGCCTGCGAGAAGTGGTCGTCAAACTTCTCGCTGGGCAGTTCGCGGGTGACTGTCCCATCCACGTCTTCCGGATAATCTTGAGCCTTCGCTGCGCCCCGGCCGTCATCCGTAGGGGTGTTGTCCGCTAACGAGTTCTTGTGGTAGGTCACTAGATCCGTGTCAATTTGGTGCCGGACGTATCCGTCGCGCTGGTTGTTATTGGCTTGCACAATGGGTTGGTTGATTGGAATATTGTTGATATTGGCTGTGCCTAGTCGGTGATAGTCGGTGTCCCGGTAGGCAAAGGAACGGCCCTGGAGTACGGGGTCGTGTGAGAAGGCGATACCGGGCACCAGCGATGCCGGGTCGAATGAGGACTGCTCTTCTTCAGCAAAGGCATTATCAACCAACCGGTTGAGGGTCATCGTCCCAACGATCTGGACTGGAATGAGTTCCTCGGGCCAGTACTTGGTGTCATCCAGAATGTCGAAGTCGTATTTGAACTCGTCTTCTTCTGGAATGAGCTGCACGCCGAGGTCATATTGTGGGAAAGCCCCGGATTCGATCGCGGTGATCATATCGTGGCGGTGAAAGTCTGGGTCGACCCCACCCAGGATATTGGCTTCTTCAAGCAGTAACCCGTGGACGCCCAGCTTGGGTTTCCAAACGAAGCGGGCAAACGTGGACTTCCCTTCGTCGTTAATGAGCCGGAAGGTGTTGATGGGCCAAGCATCCATCATGCGCCAGCTTCGTACACGACCTCGCATCGACATCAGCCACATCACCATATGGGTGGTTTCTTGGTTGTTTGCGACGAAGTCCCAGAACGTGTCATGCGCGGATGCGGCTTGGGGTACCGCGGTTTTCGGGTTGGGCTTGATGGAGTGTACGAGATCGGCAAACTTCATCGCGTCTTTGATAATGAACACGCCGAAAGACAGTGCAAGGCTGTCGTAATTGCCTTCCTGGGTGTAAAACTTGGTGGCAAATCCACGGACATCAATGGCCGTGTCTTTGGAGCCCCGGCTGCCGTTAAAGGTAGAAAACCGGACAAAGGTCGGCGTCTTGGTGCCTGGTTCCGAAAGGAAATGCGCCTTCGTGACATCTTGCAGTGAAGTGTGCAGTTCGAACTCACCGTGAACACCGAAGCCGCGGGCGTGCACCACCTTTTCTGGGATGCGCTCACGGTTAAAGTGCGATTGTTTGCGATAAAAATCTGGATCGTTGAGCAGGGTCGGCCCACGGCGCCCGGCCCGCAATGTCTGCTCGGTATCGACCACTGGCGCCCCAGAGTCGTGCGTCATGGTTTCGTCACGATTCTGGTTTTTATTTCCCGCTAGCTGCTCGATCTTCGGAGTACTTTCGGTGTGTTCTGGTGTCATCTGAATGATCCTTCCGTCGTACTTCGTCTGCGTCACCGAGTTTATGGACTGGGGTTACTCCCGGCTAGAGGGAGTACACCCGGTCTCGTCAAACACTTCGAAGAAGACTCAGACCACGGCTTTTAGCACCCGATCAATAGCAGCGCGCTGAGGTAGTTGTTCAACATCTAATCAAGAATTCACGGTGACGAGTCAGTTCGTCGATACTCCCTACGGGGAGTCCAGGACATGAGCAAATCACTAGTCCGGCCCGTATTTGTCAGGAATAGCAATGCTTAGGGCCCTGGAGCGTTTTCTCTACGCAATCACCACGCATTGTGGTGAACAATGCTAAAACCCAGGTGAGCTCAGGGTAGCGCGCGGACCGGGGAGAACTCTGAAGCACTCGCTTGCCTGATGCCTGCACTGGGTATCCATTTCGCGCCGTCGAGCAAGATCCGAACCACATTATCTATCATGACCAGAATAAGGCAGGTTCCTATATGCCATTGACCTGAGGTAGCCCTGATTGACACTCCTGAGACCCCCTGGATACTGTTTGGGCAACCGGTCAACTCCATCAGGCCGCCTCTAAGAGATAGGGGAATGCGATGAGTCTCGACGAGCGTAAAGCCAAGGGTTCAGGATCTAGGTCGGAAATTCCCATTTCGAAGGGGTGGGTTCAGGGTGTTGCCCTGGTCCTGATATTCGGTTTCTTTATCATGGGCATCCTCGCGGTCCGAACCTATTCGGATTCGATGCCCTTACCCGAGCAGGTGGTTGACCGGGACGGTCAGGTCGTCTTCACTCAAGAGGACATCACCGAAGGTCAGCGAATCTTCCTATCACGAGGACTGCAGCAATACGGTTCGATTGTGGGCCACGGGGGATACCTCGGCCCGGATTACACAGCGGAGTATTTACGGCTGAGTAGCGATCACGTCCGGGACACGCTGGAGTCCCAGGGAATACAGGAACCTCAAGCGGCGACCGTCGAGCTCATGCGAGAGAACCGCTACGACTCTGATACCGGCGAACTGGTGTTTACCGACGAACAAGTCGCAGCGTTTGAAGAGATCCAGCAGCATTACGCTGACTTCTTCGGAAATCCGACTACCGAGCACGGTCTGCTACCGAACGCGATAACTGATCCAGAAGATATCCACGCTCTCACTGCGTTCTATGCATGGACGGCCTGGGCGAGTGCCGCTGACCGACCCGGCCACGATTACTCATACACTAATAACTGGCCCTCCGAACCCCGCGTCGATAATGCCCCGACGGCCGATATCGTAGTGTGGTCCGTGATTTCGCTGATTGCCCTGCTGGCCGGAACGGGCTTGTTATTCGCGGTCTTCGGACGGTGGAGTAAAACCATCGGCTGGAAAGGTAGAGAAGCCTCGGCTCTACGTTTTCTCCAGCCCGGGGCGGTCGGCATAACGAAATCCCAAAAGGCCACAGCCTGGTTCTTCTTGGTGGTTTCGCTCCTTTTCTTGATTCAAGCGACCCTCGGAGCGGCAGTTGAACACTACCGTGTGGAGCTCAGTGGTTTCTTTGGTATCGATCTGGCGCAATTGTTGCCGTTTAATCTGTCTCGTACCTGGCATGTACAACTGTCATTACTCTGGACCGCCGCAACGTTTTTGGCTGCCGCGATCTTCTTGGCTCCCATCATTTCGGGACGTGAGCCGAAAAGACAGCACTGGTTAGCCTATGGGTTATTGGGCGCGCTGACCATCGTAGTGGTCGGCATGCTCGGTGGCACCGCCGTAAGCATCTTCGCCCCCGAATTCGCCCAAGGATCGATCTTCTTCGAACAGCAATGGGAATATCTGGATCTGCCACGCTTCTGGCAAATCCTGCTCGTTATCGGACTGTTTATCTGGATCCTGATCGTCTACCGAGCGATCCGCTCGAGACTGAAAACGGAATCCAAATTCAACATGCCGTGGCTATTCCTTTACGCAGGGCTAGCCATCCCCGCGTTCTATGCGGTAGGTCTACTAGCCACCAACGAGACCCACTTAACGGTCGCAGAATTCTGGCGTTTTTGGGTGGTCCACCTGTGGGTAGAAGATTTCCTCGAATTATTTACCACGGTGATGGTCGCTTACTTGTTTGTAATGCTGGGTGTAGTGCGCCGTAAAATCGCTATCCAAGTAATACTGCTGGACGTGATTTTGTATTCGATGGGCGGCGTCATTGGCACGATGCACCACTTGTATTTCTCGGGAACCCCCGTAGAGCACATGGCACTGGGGGCTTTTTTCTCGGCTCTCGAGGTTATCCCACTGACCTTCTTGACCATCGAAGCATGGACATTCTTGCAACTGGGAGCACGACAAGAATCGCGTAGCAGCGCGCCATTTCCGCATCGTTGGGCGGTCATGTTCTTGGTCGCTGTCGGTTTCTGGAACTTCTTAGGTGCTGGAGTCTTTGGCTTCCTCATCAACTTACCGATCGTTTCGTACTACCAAATCGGCACCGCATTAACGGCTAACCACGCACACGGGTCCATGATGGGCGTCTATGGGATGCTCGCAGTCGGTTTAGCCCTATTTGCTTTGCGATACATCATCCCACCCGATAAATGGCCGGACCGATTAGCAAAGTTGTCGTTCTGGTCGCTGAACATCGGATTAGCTTGGATGGTTTTTGCCACCCTCCTGCCGTTAGGTGTAATGCAGCTGTGGGCCTCCGTGAACACGGGCTACTACGAAGCCCGCACGTTGGGGTACATCACAGAACCGGGCAACGTCCTGCTTGAGTGGCTTCGAATGCCCGGTGACGTCATCTTTATTGTGGGCGGCATCTTACCGTTTGTGTGGATTTGTTGGCTTGGCGTCCGCTATGGCATTGAAGCAACGGTAACGAAGATGCAGCCGGAGACGCTATTCGTTGAGGAACACGCTGAGGCCAAAGAGGACCGCACCGGTCTGACGGTTAGCACTGGCGATGACAGCCTGTCCAGCAGGTACGCTTCCGATCGGCGGCCCCCGGACCCGACCGAAGACGACACAGGATAGGGGAGCCGACGTGATCGACATCGATACTATGACTTGGATTGCCGTTGGGTACGGGATGGCATTGTTAGTGTTTGCTTACGCTCTTGACTATGTTGCCCGACGTGCTCAAACGCTCCATGAGAAGCAGGAAACCCCGGGATTTGCGTATCACGAAGATCACGATGCTTGGCAGTGTCCTGAGGATCAGTGGCTGTGGCCCCAATCCTTCGACCCGGATAATCGCGTGATGCGCTACCGGGGCAGTCCCACAATTTGTAATGCATGTCCCGTCAAAGACACATGTACCAGTTCCGATAGTGGCCGTGAGATCAAACGGATGGTTGACCAGTGGCCTGCCTCAGAATCTGCCAAGTTTCATCGCGGTATTGCGTGTGCTCTGACCGTTCTTGCGGTGTTATGGCCTTTGGCTACCATGTTCACCGTCGCCGATTGGGAATCCCAAGTATTGCTATTGACCGTCACAATAGTTGTCGCGCTTGCCGCGTTACCGTTGTGGTCGCATTTTCGCCGCACCCCAGCCGTGCCAGAAGGAGTCGAATTCAAAACGTTAGATGAGAACATCGCTGATATTGATTCGGTTGTTGAGACTGTAATTCGACGGCGCACCACCTATGCTTCCGAGCGAAGAGAGGCTGATCAAGATGAGTAACACTATGATCATGACCCTGGTAATCGCAAGCGTGGTGATCGCGTTCTTAGCGTTCTCGATCCGTATCGTCCCCGAATATCAGCGCATGGTTGGCTTCCGACTCGGCAGATTACGCGGTGCGCTGGGACCCGGGATCGTCTTTCGTCTGCCGTTTCTAGACACTTTGATTCCCGTTGATCTACGGGTGGTCACGCTGACCATCCCTCCGCAGGAAGTGATAACGCGAGACAACGTGACCGCTCGAGTCAACGCTGTGGTGATGTTCAAGGTCGAAGACCCCGTCAAATCTGTGATGGCTGTGGAGAACCATGCTGTGGCTACGTCGCAGTTCGCTCAGACGACACTACGTTCGGTGGTGGGACGTGCCGATTTAGATACGTTGCTCGCCCACCGCGCTGACCTCAATGAAGACCTCTACCAGTCGATTGCGCGTCAGGCAGTGCCCTGGGGTGTAACCGTTACGGTAGTTGAAATCAAAGATGTTGAGATTCCGGAAATGATGCAACGGGCCATGGCCCGCCAGGCTGAGGCCGAAAGAGAACGTCGTGCCAAAGTGATCAGTGCTCATGGCGAGCTCGAAGCGTCACAAGAGCTACGTGATGCGGCCAAGATTCTCGGCGAAGCACCTTCATCATTACAACTGCGGTATCTGCAGACCTTGTTGGAACTCGGCGCAGACCAAAACTCTACGGTGGTCTTCCCTCTGCCGATGGATATTGTCGGACCGTTTATGCATGCTATGGAGAGGATGGGTTCGACTACCGAGGATGATAGAGCCAACCAGTCCGAGCAATCGACAGATAACGCAGCTGAGCAGCACGAAGCCAACGGGACAAAGCACTATGAAAAACTGATTGCCGACCTGCACGGCCCGAGAACGGGTAATAATCACGTAGAAGGGCAAGGACAATGAGGGCAGCCAATGAAACCGAGACGATTCAGCCGGGGCGTCCAGTTCGCTTAGTGCCCACCCCGGTGGGGTTCTGGCGGCTCGTGCTTGGATTGTTTATCACCACTCTGGGCCCACTATTTGGTTTTCTTTATGGGAGTATGCGTGGTGCTGATCCCGATGCGGCAATACCTCCGATGTATTTGGGGCTGTTTGTTGGTTTCGTCGTAGGTGGACTCGGCTTAGGAATGGCGCTCATGGGCGGCTGGAAACTGTGGAAGGCCAGTCGGCGCGGAAGCGACCTCGATGAGGCGAGCGAATGAGTGTCTCACGCATGTCCGCGGCTACTGTGCCAATCACTGAGTTCCGCTCCAACGCTGGACCGGATCGCATCATGCGACGCCTGCTTGGTATTTCTGAGCTCAACCGACGCTCAGGCCGGGGAGCGCACCGAGCATTTCGGACGGCGGTCGTTGTTTCCGCTATCCGCTGTCTGATCACGTATCTCGTGGTTCCAGTGCTGGTCCCGCTCCTGAGCTTATCCGGGTGGGTGGCGGCGCCCCTTGGCATCGTATTGTGCGTCGTTGCAGTCGTCAACGGTATCGTCGCCGTCCGGCGCTTCTGGTCCTCCGACCACCGCTACCGCTGGATGTACACAATATTTATGGGCATCGTCTTCGTCATATTGGCGATCGCTCTCTTAACAGAAATCAACCGATGGATGGTGATCGCATGAGCACACACTCCGAACCTATTGACACGACAAACCTGACCGATCGACAAATACAAGAACTCGTCGAGAGTGACGAAGACGCAGGGCCTCGTGAAATTGAGAGTGCTCTGTTGACCATTGCCATGTTTGCTGGTCTGGTCCTCTTCGGGATCGGTTGCATGTTCTTTCTCTGGTGAGCCGTCATGAGTGATCGACAACCGGACCAATTGCAAGTGATCCACGCTCCCGATGATTGTAAGAATGCACCGCGTAAACTCGTCATTCGGGACTTCGTTGTTGCGCTGTATCAGCGTGATACTGAGACCCTGAGCGCGATGTTGCGAGAGGACATCCGATGGGAGATCGTCGGATCCGAAACCTTTGACGATTTGGAACAGGTTCTCGGCTGGGTTCAACAACAGGCTGCCGTAGACGAGCTACATATTACTACCGTGATCACTCATGGCACCGACTGCGCCGCCGATGGTTGGATTATCGGCGCGGACGGAAGTACCACCCGCTTTTGCCACATTTTGGTGTTTGCCGGTCATGCCAAGAGCGCGAAGATCAAAACGTTGCGAACCTATCGGATCGACACTTAGCCGTACTTACGGCTGTACTAACGTTGTTGGTTGCGTAATGCCCGGTTGGTTTTGGCTGTAGCTTCGGCACTGAGCGGATCTTCGGGCCAGGGATGTTTGACATACCGGCCCCGGTTTTCGGCCCGGACATCCGGATAAATATTCTCCCAGAAATTCGCAAGATCAGTTGTGATGGCCAGTGGCCGTTGAGCCGGCGACAGCAGGTGTAACACGACGGGTACCCGACCATCGGCGACCGTCGGGCTGGTTGTCCAGCCGAAACATTCCTGCAGCTTCACCGCCAGCACCGGTGCAGCGATTTCGGCATCGGTATGTTCCTCTGGGGCTGACCAGTCCAGTCGTATCCAAGATCCTGATGGGACACGCAGCCGTTCAGGTGCCAGTTCATCGAGCCGAGAAGCTTCGGGCCAGGGCAATATCCGGCGTAGCGCACTGGTCAGATCAATGCGGTCTGTCCGCGTTCCACGGGCGAGTTGGTCTAACTCGGGGACAAGCCAGTCTTCGAGTCTGGCAGCCAACGCGGTGTCCGTGACATCCGGCCACGGCGAGCCAAAGACTTGGTGCAATAAGCCCATACGTCCGCGCAGCACCTCAAAGCCAGCGTGCTTACGCGTGCTGGCCACCGCAAAGAATTCCAGGATCCCGTCGCGTTGGATCTGGTGGGCGACCGCTTGGCGAGTGTGTTCCGGACTCGGAGGTACGGGGGTAGCAGACAGTTCGATGGCACCAAGCCGCTTCACGGCACGTGCGGAGACCTTCCCGTCAACAAACCGTGCCTGAGTTTCATCGACGAGCAGTCCTCCGGCAGCCAGTTCAGCATGGTCCTGATCTAATTCGGCAGCCATACGGATCACCGCCCGATCACCATGGAGCGTCACGTCCGCTACGGCCAACCATTCGACTCCCTGCAGACTCGATCCGGACGGTAACGTCGCTGCGGTTCCCGAAGCAAAAAGGTATTCCGCATGTTGTGCGGCATCTTGGCCACGTCGTCGAGCGATCTGTTGCGGAAAGGCCAACGCGGTGACCATGCCCAGGTCCACCGGATCAGTACCATTGGTTCGAGCAGCGTTGCGTGCATCCAAGACCTCCAGGAAGCGTTGTACATCCGCGACCCAGCGTTGTGGCCAGTCGGCGCGCAACCGGTGCAACAGTCGGCCTAAGTCGGCGCCGTCTGCGCGCTGGTCTGAGGTCAAGGCGGCTACGACCTCGGCGGCGAGTCGGGGACCGACAAACTCGGCTCCGTCATACAATGCCCGCCCAAACCGAGGATCTACGGGCAGCTTTGCGAGTTTGCGCCCAAGCGCCGTGACCTGAGGTTGTCCTGTAGGATTCGAGTGATCCACAGCACCCAGGTGGGTCAGCACGTCAACGGCCGCCGCATAAGCCCGAGGCGGTAAGGGCTCGGGCAGTGGCACCCCGGAACCATCGGCGGAGCCCCAATACGCTAAATCTAAGACCGCTTGGGTGAGATCTGCGGTGTGTACTTCTGCCGGTCGATGGGCTGGACGTGCAGCATATTCGGCATCACTCAAACACCGCACAACCACCCCTGGACCTTCGCGTGCCGCACGCCCGGCGCGTTGTGTCATAGCCGACTTCGCTGCGCCCACGGTCACCAGCCCACCAATACCGCGAATGGTGTCCAGCCGAGACTGGCGGTCCAGTCCTGCATCAATCACGATCCGCACCCCGGGGACCGTCAATGACGATTCAGCAACATTCGTGGCCAATACAATGCGGCGCTGCCGACGCGAATCGTGCGGGGACAGGATGCGATCCTGTTGCGACGCCGGGGTTGAGCCCAGCAGCGGTAGCACTTCAGGATCCCCTGAACCATCCAGACCATCCGCGAGATGGCTCGCTATGCGATCGATTTCTCGAGCACCTGGCAAAAAGACCAGTAGATCACCCTCCGGTTCACGTTCTAGCGTGGCGAGCACAGTATCGGCGACGTGCCGTAAGAAGGTGGGCGTGACACCGCGCGAGTCGAGTGCGCGCTGGGTGCCTGGTAGTGGAGCCCATTGCTCCCGCAACGGGTAAGTCACGGCTTCGGCTTCAAAGCGCTGTGCGGGCTGCCCGTCGGCCTGTGGCAGACGCTGGGCCCAGAAATCCGCTTCCAAGGTTGCGGACATGACGAAAATATCCAGCGGGCTAGCGGTGGCTCGCAACTCGCCGACCTGTTGCACTAACCCAAAGACCAGGTCCGTATCTAACTGACGCTCATGGACCTCATCAATGACTACGGCCGCTACGTCGCCGGCCTCCGGGTCGCGCAGCAGCCGACGCAATAACACCCCGGTGGTGACAAACTCTACGAGAGTGCTACCAGACACCCGTCGATCCCCACGGACCGTGTACCCGATGAGATCGCCCAATTGGGTGCCGGTCAGATGAGCCAGACGACGCGCTGCTGCCCGTGCCGCCATCCTGCGTGGCTGGGTCACGATGACCTTGCCTGCGCGGCCAGCGGCAAATAAACGGTTTGCCAGAGTCGGCGGGACCACGGTCGTCTTCCCGGTGCCAGGCGGAGCGATCACCACACCCCGCACCCCGCCGTCGGCCTGACCCGTAGCCGCTAACAGTTCCTCGATCAGGGTTTCCGCAGGCAAACCAGCAGACACTGCCGCAAGATCAAATGGCTGATGTGCAGAGGACTGGAGGTTCATATCACGCATTGTGTCCATTGTAGGTCGGAGCACAAGCTGCAGCTGCTTTACCTGCAATTCATCGCAACTGTACTAACTGTGTACCTTCTGTGGATCAAGTGCCTACAGTGCCGGGTTACAGGCAGTTCTTGTGCCCACGAAGTTGAAGTCCCCCCGGTGCGGCCAGCCCGAAAGCAACTCAGCCAGATGCAGGTACAGAGCGAACGTGCTCAAGCCCTGCCTCGGCGGCAACGCAAAAACTGGACAACATTCCTGTTGTTCGCCGGCCCGAATATTGCGTTGATTATCGTATTCATCTACACCCGTTGGTAGCCAATATTCGGTATGCGACCCTCAACTGGCGCCTGGGCGCAGCCACGGCTACATTCGTTGGCTAATGCTGCGACCTGTGCGTATATATCGTCATGGCACTGTCACTTGATGATTTTTGATAGCATCCGAACAGACTAGTCACGCCCTGATGTGAGGATCACGATTGCCACGGATAGCCTTCGAACCGATTACGCTACGTTCAGTGACCGCCAGAAACCGGCTCTGGGTACCACCCATGTGCCAATACAGTGCCACCAACTGTGATGGTGTCGCCACCGATTGGCACATGGTTCACCTGGGAGGGTTAGCCCGCGGGGGAGCAGGTGCGGTAATTGTCGAAGCCACCGCGGTCACGCCAGAAGGCCGGATTTCGCCCCAGGACCTCGGGCTGTGGAATGACGACCAACGTGATGCGCTCGCGCCCATTGTGGCGTTCATGAAATCCCAGGGGACCGTGCCTGGCATTCAACTGGCGCATGCTGGCCGGAAGGCTAATACATACCGCCCCTTCGAACCTGATCGCACCGGTAGCATTCCGGTCAACGACGGCGGTTGGGAGACAGTCGCCCCGTCACCCGTGGCGTATCCCGGGCTAGCAGAGCCCCGCGAGCTCAGCACTCAGGATATTGCAAACATTGTGGCTGCGTTTGTGGCCGCCGCCCGTCGGGCCGTGGATGCTGGTTTCGAACTCATCGAAATCCATGGTGCCCATGGGTATTTGCTGCATGAATTCCTCTCGCCGCTCAGCAACCACCGCGAGGATGATTATGGTGGCAGCCTGACGAACCGTGCTCGCATATTGATAAACGTGGTAGAAGCTGTCCGGGACGAAATCGGAGATCGAATCGGGTTATTAGTCCGATTGTCGGCCGTGGATTGGCTCGACGAAGGATTGAGCATTGATGACACAGTACAAGTCGTTGAATGGCTTGGCAGCCACGGCGTTGATCTCATCGATGTCTCGTCAGGGTCAAACATGCCGGCCAAGATCCCAAGCGGACCTGGCTATCAGGTGAACTTTGCTCAAGAGATCCGCCAACGTACGGAAGTGCCCACCGCTGCGGTCGGGTTGATTACCGAACCATTTCAGGCCGAACATATTTTGGTCACCGGACAGGCCGATGTCGTGTTGATTGGTCGCGAATCGCTTCGGAACCCAAACTTCCCGATCCATGCCGCACAGGTACTCCGGCACAAAGAACCGCCCACACCGATCCAGTACCACCGGGCATACCGCTAGACCTCACCAGAGACCAACTGCTCCAGCCCATCCGGGTCCAGGAGCGCGACGATCTCGTCATCGATACTGACCAAACCTTTGGCACGTAACCGCCCTAGCGCACGACTAAACGATTCAGGAGTCGTGCCCAGCAAGGATGCGACGTCCTTTTTGTCTAAGGGCAACTTCACCTGCATGGGGCTAACGGTCCCATCTGATCGGCGTACCAGTGGCTGTTGCAGCAGATAGTCAGCGATACGCACCTCAACACTCTGAGTGTTCAGCGTCAGACGATGTTCGGTGTGCGCCAGGCGCTCACCGAGCGTGCGGAGCATGCGTTGGGCAATCGCCGGATACCGATTCACCAGGGCGGCCAGGTCGTCATGGATAAAGATACACAGTCGAGTATCGTCAACAGCCTGGGCCTCTTCTAGCGGAGCTTCGCCTGTCAAAAAGGCGTGTTCACCCAGGGTGTCGCCTGGTTTGACCACGCGCAGCAATTGTTTCCGCCCGCTGGGCAACAGACGGCTCACCTTGACGGCTCCAGAATGGACCACAAACATCGTGCCGGTTTGTTCACCAACTCCGTGAATCAATTCCCCGTCGGTCAGGTGCCGAGGACGAGCCATCGTCGCCACCAAGTCTTGTTGTTGCGGGGTGAGGCCAGCGAAAATGGGGACGCGTCGAACGCAGTTATCGTCATGGACGGTGATATCACGAAGTGGCAGTTCCTGCATGCCACTAGGTTACCGGGTGGCTCAAACGTCTTCTGGTTAACTGGCTGTTTATCGCAAAGGCTGCAGAACAACGTTGCCATTCCCAGCACTCACATTGAGAACCACCAGGAGTAGACTGTTATCACCCTTCTAGCCCACTTGGAAAATTCTCCGTAGGAGGCTGGGATGAAAGAATTCACTACGCGGATCGAGATCGCACGACCGGTCCCCGAAGTATTCGCCTTTGTGAGCGACCAAACGAATGCTCCGAAGTGGCATACGGGTCTTCATGAGGTCCGAAAGCTCAGCGAGGGACCGCTGGGAGTCGGGAGCGAGTTTGAGTTTGTCCGAAGCTTCGCGGGCCGCAGGGTGACTGCAAGAAACCGTTACGTAGCGTTCGAACCAGACCGATATGTGCAATTTGAGATTCTCGACAGCTGGTTCAACGGTAGGGCCTCGTATTTGGCTGAAACCAACCAGACAGGCGGTACGGTACTTACGAGCTGGATGCAGTTTCGCGCTCGCGGTCCGATGGCATTGTTAGAATCTGTGCTACTCCGGCTGTTGGTCAAAGGTTCGGAACACGATGAGCAACACCTCAGACAACTGCTTGAATCTGAGAGTTCTACACTCTGATTCAGATGATGGTAACCGCGTCAGCTGCTTGCGGGATCGTTGGAAACCGGAACTGGAAATCGGTCTCGTCTAAGACACGGGAACGGGCTCGAGTGCTGCCCAAGAGCATGCCGGGTTCCATTCTGATGATGTTCATGCCCATGCGCAACAGCGGCGCTGGTAGTGGGATGCTCCGGGCACCCCGACCTGGTGCCAGCGCGTGGATAGCCTCCGACAGGCGAGTTTGCTGCGGTGCCACAGCGACCACGGTTTGTGGAGGTGACGACATGGACAACAGGTGTTGCACCAGGCCGACCCAGTCGTCTTCGTGAATCCACGGCAGATAACCGTCCAAACGGGGTCGAGTTTTGGCTATTGCCATAGCGGTCAGGCCGTATGTGATTTCGGTGTCTTGACCAATGACCACGCCACTACGGAGAATGGTCGCCCCTTCAGGGGCCGCTGCTTCCCATTCGGCGACCACCTGACTCATTTCGTTGGGACGGCCCTGCCCTGCGGTCGGGGATGTAGTTTCGGTGAACTCCTGGGTTGCGCCAGGGTGCCACAGGGGGACCGCACTGGCCTGGATCCACCGGTGAAGTGTTCCACCTTGTGCTTCAGCAGACTCTACGGCGTTGCGGAGTATCTTGAGCGGTTCGACGCGAGAGGTCGTCAGCTTCTGCACTTCTTTTGTCGTGAAGGTACTCCCGATTCGTCTGCCGACCAGATTAACGATGTTGAATCCGGCCTCATCCATGAGCTGGTCATGCAGTGGCTCCAGATCGTCGGCGCCCCACCGAACCTGCGGGTAGGGGGCAACAGTTTTCGGGCTACGAGTCAAGACCACGGCCCGCTGCCCACTGGCTAGTAAACGAGTTGCTAGCCGGGAACCCAAATAACCTGAGCCCCCGGCAATAATGTTAAGGGGCTGGTTGCGATCCGGGCCTTCGGATGCCATGTGCATCATACGTGCCCCCACAGCGCCCAAATCAGCCGTCAGAGGTGCTGCGAGCGCGGCTGCAAAAGGTGCCGCAAACGTTCCGACGACCTCGATGTGGCGGGTGAGTGTGGTGCCGTTGTCGCTGACGGGTTCTAGCATCCATCGTTGTTTGGTATGACCGCCGGGTTGGTCTTGGCGCCAGGCCAGTTCGTGTTCGGGCTCGACGGTGATGATTGTGGCTGCCGGGGCGGTCGCTGCGTGAAGGAATCCTCGGAGCAGGGCTTTCGGGACGACTTTGACGCGATCACCAACTTGCGGCCTGGCCCCGGCCATCGCCTCGGGGGAAACGTGTTGTAGCTGGTCATCGAATTGCACCCAAGCGTGCGGGTCGGTCAAAAGATCCCAGATAAGCTCGGGCGACAGTGCCACAAAAATCGACTGTGTCCGCGAAAATCCCATGAACCCATGGTAGGCGAGATAACAGCACGGTGGGCAACAACCCCTCATGTTGTTGCCCACCGTCTCGTGATCTGAACAGACTATTTTGCTGCGATCGCGGCTTTCATCTCGTCGAATTCCTCTTCAACTTCTGGAGCCGGGCGGTTCGTCACTAATGACACGAGGATGGCCACCACGAAGTGCGCAATGACGCCCGGGATGATTTCATACAGGTCGATCGCTTCTTTGATAGCCGGAACGGTACCCCACACGTAGGAAACCACCGCGCCTGCGACCATACCGGCCAGTGCGCCCATCGCGGTGATGCGTTTCCAGTACAGTGCCAGTAAGATCATCGGTCCGAATGCGGCGCCGAATCCTGCCCAGGCGAATCCGACCAGATCCAGCACGGTCGATTCGGGGTCTTGGGCGATCAATACGGCAATGATGCTGACGACGACAACCGAAGCGCGCCCCAGCCAAAGTTGCGTACGTTCTTCTGGATTCCGTTTGAACAGTCCGTAGATGTCTTCCACGAGCGCTGAGGACGACACAATCAACTGCGAGGACATCGTAGACATGATTGCTGCCAAGACAGCAGCCAGCACTAAGCCAGCAATAAATGGGTGGAACAAGATTTGCGCCAGCAATAAGAATACCGTTTCTGGGTTCTCCAACGGCTGCCCGGCATCGTGGAACCAGGCCACGCCGATCAGCCCGGTGAGCACAGCCCCACCCATACACAAGATGACCCACCCGGTGCCAATGCGACGAGCGGTCTTGACTTCCGCATGACTGCGAATGGCGAAGAATCTCGCCAAGATATGTGGCTGACCAAAGTAGCCGAGCCCCCAGGCAAGTCCCGAGATAATCACTAGCATCGATGCACCAGACAAGTCACCGCCGGTAAACGACAGATGGTCCAAGCCTTCGGCAACGTCAGCTTCGTTAATGAGGCTTGCGACGCGGCCAGGTCCACCTAATTGAATGGTGGCCATAATCGGTACAGTCACCAGCGCCGCGAGCATCAGTAAGCCCTGAGCCACATCGGTCAAAGAGACCCCCAAGAAGCCGCCAAATACTGTGTAGGCCAGGGTGACGCCGCCAACGACTAGCACGCCGGTCATATAGTTCCAGCCGAATGCCGACTCGAAGAAGGCGCCGGAGGCCACCATCATGGATGCCACATAAAAGATGAAAAACACGAGAATAATAATGGCTGATACGGACCGAATGAGCCGTGATCGATCTCGAAACCGTTGCTCAAAGAAAGCCGGCATCGTGATCGTATCGCTGCTGATCTCCGAATACACCCTCAGCCGCGGGGCAACGATCAGCCAGTTCAGCCACGTTCCCAGCGTCAGCCCAATCGCAATCCACGCCTCTATTAACCCGGTCGCATACAGTGCACCGGGCAGACCCATCAGCAACCAGCCGGACATATCAGATGCCCCAGCTGATAAGGCTGCCACACGAGGGGAGAGGTCACGACCGGCTAATAGGAAATCGCGTCCCGTCTTAGTACGCCGGTACGCGTAAAAGCCGATCACAATCATTCCCAGCAAGTAGACAACGATGGCGGCCAACTGAAAGGCGTGTTCTTCACTCATAGCAAACGATTATGCCAGTATTAGCCTGATCTCCAAATCATAACGCGCCACCATTGCGCAGCAGGCCCGACCTTCGTTGAATGTTTGCTAGCTGTGGTCTCGGATGGTACCTCGGAGCAAAGCGGTTTGTTGATGGTGTACCTGCGCTCAATCGAAGACGTATGCTGTGTGCTACGACACTTTACGGCTGAATTCGACAGGAGTGTGACATGTCCGCACCATCTTCAGTCCGTCCATGGCATTTGACCGACGAGGTCATCACGCAGGTACGAACCTGGTTAGCCCGTGCGGCAGACAGCACAGCAGATCGATCTGCGCAACAACTAGCCGGAGTCTTAAAAGATCCACACGGACTCGATTTTACGGTCGAATTTGTCGATCGAGTTGTACGCCCGGAAGATCACGCTGCTGCGGCCCACGCCCTGGACCAGATCGCTGAAGCTGCCCCAGAGTTTCTTCCGTGGTATTTGCGGTCCGCTATCCGTGCGGGAGGCAAACTCGCCCCGATAGCCCCCGGTGTCGTAGTACCTGCAGCACAAACCGCTCTGCGCTCTATGGTCGGACACCTGTTGATCGACTCACGCAATCAACAACTGACCCGGGCGATCAAACACCTGCGAACCGGCGGGATCGATCTGAACCTCAACTTATTGGGCGAGGCAATCCTGGGGCAACAGGAAGCGGATCGTCGCGTAGCTGCCACCCGGGCCCTCATCGACCGAGATGATGTCGACTATGTTTCGATTAAAGTTTCGGCAACAGTTGCACCACATAATCCCTGGGCACACGAAGAAGCGGTTGACCAGATTGTCGATCAATTAAGACCCCTCTATCGGGCCGCGATGATCGCAGACCCCGTAACCTTCATCAATTTGGATATGGAGGAATACAAAGACCTGGAATTAACCCTTGATGTATATCGGCGCCTCATCTCCGAGCCCGAGTTCCAGCATTTTCGATCCGGCATCGTGCTGCAGGCGTACTTACCGGATGCGTATCAGGCGATGGAGGAGCTCCAAGCCTTTGCCACTGCACGGGTAGCGGATGGGGGAGCGCCCATTAAAGTGCGAGTCGTCAAAGGCGCCAACCTACCCATGGAACGCGTCCAGGCAGCAATGCGGAACTGGCCACAAACCGTCTGGCCCACCAAACAAGACACCGACACGAACTACAAACGCATTTTGGACTACGCGCTTAAGCCGGAGCGTTTAGCAAATGTAGAAATTGGTGTTGCGGGGCAAAACATTTTTGATATTGCTCTGGCGTATCTTCTGATGCAGCACCGAGGCATCCCCGTCGAAGGCCCAGTTGACTTTGAGATGCTTCTTGGCATGGCCAGCGCACAAGCTGAAGCGATTCGCACGGATGTTGGCCGTCTGCTGCTCTATACGCCGGTGGTCCATCCTGACGAGTTCGATGTGGCGATCTCTTACCTGGTGCGGCGCCTCGATGAAGGAGCCTCGCAAGACAATTTCATGTCAGCGGTGTATGAACTTGATAATGAAAACTATTTTAACCGAGAAGCCGACCGGTTTCGCGCCTCTCTGCGGCAACTTGAAGCTGAATACACTTTGTACCCCACGCCGCGCCGGACACAAAACCGTCAAACCGAAGACTTCTCAGAGGCGTCGCCCGAAGAGTTCAACAATGCAGCCGATACCGACCCTAACCTAGCGCACAACCGAGCTTGGGCACGCAAGATTATTGGACGAATGGCCGACTCGACATTGGGTGAAGAACTGGTAGCCACCCACCGCGTCGAAACCAGCCAGCAGCTCGATGAGCTGCTGGCCAAAGCGATCTCCGCTGGGCGCGCCTGGCAAGAACTTCCCTTAACCACTCGGTCCAAAGTGCTAATGCGTATCGGCGACCATCTCGCCGCAGCACGCGGGGA
>Ga0209487_1000187_pt1 | contig 58127 bp, 53 predicted proteins | sample Poulit2012_FD_187524 | JGI IMG/M metagenome (GOLD analysis project Ga0209487, IMG submission 187524) | Agricultural soil microbial communities from Georgia to study Nitrogen management - Poultry litter 2012 (SPAdes) (version 2) | ecosystem: Environmental > Terrestrial > Soil > Agricultural land... | reverse complement strand
ACTACATTTCATACCACTCCTTATTTGCTAAATTTATTTTGTATTACCAAAGTTCAGCTACTTCTTCTTTTAAATATAGGATTGCTTGTTGCGATGGGGCTAAATTGTTGAAATATTTGCCTAACAACTCTTCTCTAAACTTATTTGGATGCGCTACATTATTTTCTTTTACCATGTTTCTAATGACTTGAATCGTAGTGTTTTTAGCAGTCACCACTAAGCCCCATGCTTCTTGACTAATATATATTTGCTGCGTAAGATTGTGCTCGTATTCTTGTTCTATAGCATTGATAAGAAGTGCTTCATAATCTAGAAGATTATCATTAGTTGGCTTAACTCTAATAAGTATTTTATTTGGTTCTATACGCTCTAAAAATAAAGTCATTCGTTCGTATGCCTGTAATCGTAATGGTAAGGTTTCATTTATAGTTTCCTTATGAAGTAAGTACCTCCTTCTGTTTTCTTCATTTTGAATATGGACTTTGAAAAAGTAATAGGCTATAACCCCTACAACTAAAGCAGGTAAAAGGTAAGCAAAGTACTGGAGCGTTTCCATTAGAACAGTTTGCATTTTTAGATTTTGATATTATGTTAATGACTCGCTAAATATACAGTCTTTTCTTTGTAAAAGAAAAGACTGTAAAGAAATCTAGGTTTATTTTTATCCTTGTATGTTTTAAGCGGAATTTTTTAGGAGTTTACCATCTAATTAATAGCGGACTAAATCTTGCTTTTTAATATCTTTTAAATGTTTCTTTTGTTCCATAACCTTATAGTTCCCACCTAAATATGGGCACGAGGCTATATCCTTTATCGAAGTGAATTCTACAGGAGCTTTTAAATAGCTAAAGATTTGTTCGAGCGTTTTTATCACATTTTTATCTCCAACCGACATTTGAATATCGTCCATTCTGAATTGGGAAGGATGTTCATACCCACAAGAATGCGTAATTTCTACTAGTTCTTTACGAAAGTTTTTAAAATACATTTCGGTGCGCTTAGATTTATCCTTTACGTTTATTCCTCGCTCTAACCATTTATTTTGTGTTGCTACGCCAGTTGGGCAAGTGTTTGTATGACATAATTGTGCTTGGATACATCCAATGGAAAACATGGCCTCTCTCGCCACATTGATAACATCGACTCCCATAGCGAATGCCATGGCTGCTTTTGCCGGCAAGCCTAGTTTCCCACTACCAATAAAAACGATCCGATGGTTTAGATTATATTTTTTAAAGATTCGATATACTTGTCCAAAACCATATATCCATGGAACAGAAACGTGGTCTGCGAAGCTAGGTGGTGCTGCACCTGTACCACCTTCACCACCATCGATAGTTATAAAATCAGGTCCGTAATCTTTTTCTTTCATCTGCTTAGCTAGTTCTTCCCAATCATCTAGTTTTCCAACGGCTGCTTTTATTCCAACTGGTAAGCCTGTTGCATAGGCTACTTCTTCAATAAATTCAAGCATAGAAGGAATGTCGGAAAAAGCTGAGTGGGCTGGTGGTGAAAGAACATCTTTTCCCATTGGAACTTGACGGATTTCAGATATTTCTTTTGTTATTTTTGAAGCAGGTAAAACTCCACCTTTACCAGGTTTTGCACCTTGCGACAGTTTTATTTCTATTGCACGAATCTCTGGATTTTCTTCTACTAATTTCACTAAGTTTTCTAGACTAAAAGTACCGTCTTTATTTCTTGTGCCAAAATATCCGGTTCCAATATGGAAAACCACATCTGCACCTTTCCTGTGATAAGGCGATAAACCACCCTCGCCCGTATTATGATAGGCATGCGAAAGCTTACATCCTATATTTAAAGATTCTATAGCACGTGCCGATAGTGAACCATAACTCATGGCAGATACATTGATAATAGATGCTGGGCGATAAGGTCTTTTGCGTTGATTGTATAAACCGATTACTTTAGCACTAGGTAAAAAATATGGATCGTCTATATTTGGGTTGTCCTTTTCCATTCGATATGGCATTAAGGAGTTGTTTATAAATATGTAGTTATCTATATAAATGTCCCTATCCGTACCAAAGCCTTTATAGTTATTTTCGTTTTTAGAAGATGCATAAATCCAACTTCGCTCGATTCGATTAAAAGGAAGCTCTTCACGATTATTAGCTACGATATATTGACGTAGTTCTGGTCCGATTTTCTCTAGCATATATCGTAAATTTCCAACTATCGGGAAGTTATGTTTAATCGTATGTTTTGTGTTGAAAAATACATCTCTAATAGCGATGATTAGTAAGAAGATAATAATCCATCCCCACCAAGGTATAGCAGAGAAAAAATCTATAATAGCTTGCATATATATCAGTTGAAAGAGTTTATATTCTTTGCTTAAATATACATATAAAATTATCTAAAATTATTGTCTGCTTTTATTTTTCCCATATAACTTGAAAATAGTCAATCGAATAATAAGGCAATATAAAATCAATTGGAGTTGAAAAACGTTTTAAAATTAATGAGGTTTAATTTGGATTCTTCACATTAACACCTTGAATATTTTATCACTTAGTGGAATAATTTATTTTTATGGATTCTAATCAATACTGCACAATATTGGTTAAATTTCCCGATTGATAATAAGGATTAAAAAGAAGGGAAATTTTGGAGAATTATCTACAAGAACTTAATGAGGCTCAGCGTATCCCAGTACTACAAAAAGATGGGGCTATGATGGTAATAGCTGGAGCTGGATCGGGTAAGACTAGGGTGTTGACTTATCGAATTGCTTATTTAATGTCACAAGGAGTAGATCCGTTTAATATTTTAGCGCTTACGTTTACCAATAAAGCAGCACGTGAAATGAAACAACGTGTAGCTCAAATGGTAGGAGGTACGGAAGCTGGAAACTTATGGATGGGTACTTTCCACAGTATTTTTGCTCGGATTTTAAGAGTGGAGGCGGACAAACTAGGCTATCCTAGGAACTTTACTATTTATGATTCCCAGGATTCACAAAGTGTTATTCGTGCTATTATTCGAGATATGCAGTTGGATAGAGATATATATAAATACAAGCAAATTCAATCTAGGATATCTTCTTTTAAGAATAGTTTGATTACAGTGAATGCATACTTTAATGATCCTGATTTAGTAGAAGCCGATGCTATGGCTAAACGCCCTAGGTTAGGAGATATATATAAGGAGTATGTTGCTCGATGTTTTAAAGCAGGAGCGATGGACTTTGACGATCTCTTGTTGCGAACAAATGAGTTGTTGACCAAGTTCCCAGAAGTTTTAGCTAAGTACCAAGACAGGTTTCGTTACATATTAGTAGATGAGTACCAAGATACCAATCATAGTCAATACTTGATAATTAGAGCCTTGAGCGACAAATTTCAAAATATTTGTGTGGTTGGTGATGATGCTCAAAGTATTTATGCATTTAGAGGAGCTAACATTAACAATATATTCAACTTCCAAAAAGACTACGATAACGTACAAGTATATCGATTGGAACAGAACTATCGCTCTACAGGTGTGATTGTTGAAGCAGCTAATAGTGTAATAGAGAATAACGAGCAGCGATTAGAGAAGGAGGTGTGGACAGATAACGAAGATGGTGCACCAATAAAAGTTCACGTAAGCCCAACAGATGCAGAAGAAGGTAGGTTTGTTGCTGCATCTATAGTCGAAAATATAGAGAAAAATCAAAACCAATATTACGATTACGCAGTTCTATATCGTACCAACGCACAGTCTAGAGCTTTAGAAGATGCGTTGCGTAGACGGAATATACCCTATAGGATTTTTGGAGGTCTAAGTTTCTATCAACGAAAAGAGATAAAAGATGTGTTGGCTTATTTGCGACTGCTTGTAAATCCAAAAGATGAAGAAGCGTTGAAGCGAGTAATTAACTATCCTGCCAGAGGAATAGGGCAAACTACTATGGATAGATTGAATATAGCCGCCAACCACTACCAGCGATCTATTTACGAAATCATACAAAATATAGATAGAATTGATTTAAAAATCAATGCAGGTATTCGAACACGACTTAAAAACTTCCTTATTCTTATCGAAAGTTTAACCGTTTCGGCACAAACCATGGATGCATTTGAGCTAACAGAGTTAGTAACTAGGAAAACAGGATTGGTTACAGAGTTTAAAAAAGATACTTCGCCCGAAGGTATGCTTCGAGTAGAAAACCTAGAAGAGTTGTTGAATGGAATCAAAGACTTTGTAGAGCAACAGAAAGAAATCGATGGGGCGACTGGCGATATTACCGAGTTTTTAGAAGATGTAGCCTTAGCTACCGATTTAGATAAGGATGTGGAAGATAATAATCGTGTTGCTTTGATGACGGTTCACTTAGCAAAAGGATTAGAGTTCCCTTATGTATATATCGTAGGATTAGAAGAAAATTTATTCCCAAGCGGAATGAATTTAAACTCTAGAAGTGAATTGGAGGAGGAGCGTAGGTTATTCTATGTAGCATTAACTCGTGCCGAAAAACAAGCCTATCTCACGTATGCACAATCTCGATATCAATGGGGAAAACTTACCGATGCAGAACCGAGTAGGTTTATAGATGAGATAGACGATAAATACTTGCAGTATCTTAGTCCACAAGGCACTCGCAGGTTTAGGTCGCTAAGAAATTTCGATAAGTTCGATGAAGTAGACAAATCTCGTTTCCGACAAGTAAAACCAACCCCAGGAACACCACCAAAAGGACCAGATGTTGCGGAAAGTCGAAAACTTAGAAAACTCAAGCCAGTGAATAGTCTAGAAAAAGCACAGGCTGGAGTTAAACTAAAAGAAGGCCAGATTGTAGAGCATAACCGCTTTGGAAGAGGACGTGTATTGCATGTAGAAGGAGTAGGAGCCGATGCAAAAGCAGAAATCCAATTTGACAATGGGGGATTAAAGCGTTTGATATTGAGATTTGCAAAATTGGAAATTCTTTCTTAACCGTATAATTAATTGCAAAATTGCGATATATTGTTATCATGCTAATTTAAATGTTAAACATAGAGAAATAGTATATTTGTATATAGCATAGTGTTTGAAAAAACACTATATTTAAGATTATAATATAACAAATTAGCTTATGGCAGAATTAATTAGAATTTATGAGGAAAATCCAAATCCTAAAGAGATTAAAAAGGTAGTTGAAGTACTACGTAATGGTGGATTAGTAATATTTCCAAGTGATACCGTGTATGCTTTGGGTTGTGACATTACCAACACTAAAGCCTTGGAGAAAGTGGCACGTATAAAAGGAGTACGTTTAGAGAAGGCAAATTTTTCATTTATTTGTCATGATTTGAGCGATTTGTCCGATCATACAAGGCAATTGAGCAGCAGTACTTTCAAGTTGTTAAAGCGTGCTTTACCTGGGCCTTATACTTTTATCTTACCAAGTAGTAATACATTGCCAAAAGTATTTAAGAAGAAAAAAGAAGTAGGGATTCGTGTTCCAGATAACCGCATTGCCCAAGCTTTGGTCAAAGAATTAGGAAATCCAATTGTATCTACTTCTATTAAAGATGAAGATGAGGTGCTAGAGTACACTACCGATCCAGAACTTATTCATGAGAAATGGAAGAATTTAGTAGATGTTGTAGTGGATGGCGGATACGGAGATAATGTAGCTTCTACGGTTATAGACCTTACCGAGGGTGAACCAGTAGTAATTAGGGAAGGTAAAGGTAGCTTAGTCATTTAAATACTCTGATTGTTCATCAATCACCTAAATAGAGTTTCAGAAATTAATTCTAAACGCTTCAAGTCATAAACTCACTTGGAGCGTTTTTTTATAGTTATACGTAATTCTATTCAGGTAGGATATAGTTAATTCTTGATGATATAAAAAAGAAAGAGGCAAACCTAATTAATAAGTTTGTCTCTTTTTGCAATCTAAACTAACCTTAAACTATAAATATTACTATTACTGTATTTAATTGTCTTTTAAACCTTCTTCAATCATGCTATAAAACTGATCAAGTTTAGGTAAAACTACAATACGAGTTCTTCTGTTTCTTGCTCTTCCAGATGCATCGGAGTTGCTTGCAAGTGGAATATACTCTCCACGACCACCAGCCGTCATTCTTGCAGGATCTACGTTAAAGTCATTTTGTAATATACGTACTACTGCAGTTGCGCGAAGCACACTTAAATCCCAGTTATCTTGAATTACCTCTCTACTAATCGGTACATTGTCAGTATGTCCTTCTACCATAAATTCAAAATCCGGTTTAGCGTTCACTACGGTAGCAACTTTACCTAAGATTTCTCTTGCTTTAGCTGAAACTTGGTAGCTTCCTGTTCTAAATAGTAATTTATCGGAAATGCTTACAAATACAACTCCTTTCTCTACGCTGATTTCGATATCGGTATCATCCATATTTCCAAGGGCACCCTTCAAGCTTTTAACCAATGCAAAGTTTACCGAGTCACGACGGGTAACCGCATCTTGTAATCTACGGATAGTAAGGTCTTTTTCTTGTAGGCTTTCTAAAGAACGCTCTAAGTTTTCCGCACCTTTTTTAGTTAAGTCAGTAAAGCTTCCAATTTGATTAATCAAGTCTCTACTTGTCGCATTAAGCGAGGCAACTTGGCTTTTTAAAGCTTGGTTTTGAGCAGTAAGTGTAGATTTATCCGACATACAGTCGTTTAGCTTAACCGTTGCGCTATTAAGCAAATCTCTAGTTTCCTTTTCTCTTGCTTCTAAGTCCGAATACTTCTTTTTCGATACACACGAAGTTAAAAGTAAGCTAGAACCGAGCAATACTAACAAAATTTTTCTCATTGTAAATATATTTGGGCTTTTAATTGGACCGTAAAAATAGTAATTATAGCAGCGATAATATAACTATTAACAATAGTTTATAGTTGGTCATACCTTTTTATACCTTTTATAAAGTAAAGCTTAACAATTGTAGAGTCTAGTCGCTTAATAGGGGTCTGCACAATTAATTTTCGTTTCTTTTTTAAATTGGATATCTCTGCAAAAAACGCATAATGTGCGCGTATAATTGCGAAACAATGCATGAGTTTTAACTGGAAAATAAATCTAATTCCAGCTAAACCATCTAAACAGAGTCTCGCGAAGACAATTGGAAATAACTCTTTCTTTGAGAGGTTTTTGTATAACGTGTAAAGAGAGTTTCTAAAATTATAATAGGTTTTCTGTGGGCTGCTTTTATGAAGCGTAGCTCCACCTACATGGTATACCACAGACTCAGGAATACTGTAAATTTTACCATCGTTTAGCTGCAATCGCCAGCATAAGTCAATCTCCTCTTGATGGGCAAAGTAATCTTCATCCAATCCTCCAGCATCCCAATAGGCATCGCGACGAACTACAAGGCAAGCTCCGCTTGCCCAGAATATTGGTATAGCAATATTATATTGCTCTGTATCCTTTTCTATGGTTTCAAAAATTCTACCTCGACAATAAGGAAATCCATATTTATCGATAAAACCTCCGGCGGCGCCAGCATACTCAAAATATTCTCGATTGTTATAATCTTTAATCTTCGGTTGGGTGGCAACGATTTCGCTATTTTCTTTAAATGCTGTAAGATGGGGTTCAATCCAATTTTCAGTAACTTCTACATCACTATTTAATAGGATATATATATCCTCTTTTACCTGTTTCAATGCTTTTTGATATCCGCCAGCATAGCCTAAATTTTCATGATTCTGAATCCATGTAATTTCTGGGTAATGTTGGGTTACATAGGCTTTGGAATTGTCTGTAGAATTATTGTCGGCAACATAAATATGTGCTTTCGGTGAAAATTCTACAACAGCAGGTAAGAACTTTTGTAAAAGCTCTACACCATTCCAATTAAGTATTACAACAGCAACAGTCATTGAGTATCTATTTAGGTATATGCTATTCGCGTGTAAACTTAGGTAATTCCCTTAGAAAACTATAGCGTTCTTCTTTCCATTCCATTTGGCAGTAGTAATGATTTATTCCATTGGTTACCATTAGATAATCAGCACGTAAGGTATAGTTGTAACGAGCAATCTGATCGAAAGTGTCTTGCGTTATAGGTACTTGTGGCGCTTTACATTCTACTACCAAAGCTATAGTGCCATCGGGTTTGTATCCAACTATGTCGTAACGTTTCTGAATACCTCTAACTAGGATTTGCTTTTCCACATTGAGTAAAGATGGAGAATATTTCTTTTCTTGTATGAGATACTGAACTGTATGCGCACGAACCCATTCTTCGGGTGTGCACACCACAAATCTTTTACGGATACTATCAAATATCAACGTATTATTTTCCGTATTTTTGAGGCGAAAAGTATAGTTTGGGAAATTAAGCTTCTGCATAGAAGGCAAAACTACATTTTTTAAATTATAAATACATATAAATCAATCCATAGAAAATAGCTATTCGTGTCTGTAAAAAAAGCGCAAAGTATTCTTGTAGATATAAAGAAAGGTAATATTGCTCCAATATATTTTTTAATGGGAGAAGAGTCTTATTATATCGACTTGATTTCGAAATATATTGAAACCCATGTTTTATCTGAAGAAGAGAAAGGGTTTAATCAAACTGTATTTTACGGAAGAGATATTAGTGTAGATGAAATAGTGTCTTATGCTAAGCGTTATCCACTTATGGCCGAGAAACAGGTTATTATAATAAAAGAGGCACAAGATTTATCAAGAAGTTTAGACGCATTACAGCCTTATATTGAAAATCCTATGCCCTCTACCGTATTGGTGTTTTGTTATAAATATAAATCTTTGGATAGACGAAGAAAAATAACCAAAACGCTGGCTAAAAATGCAGTGCTCTTCGAAAGTAAAAAGCTATACGATAACCAGGTGCCATCTTGGTTACAATCCGTAGCAAAAGAAGAAGGCTATACAATTAGTCCTAAAGCTACCCATATGCTTGTGGAGTTTTTAGGAACGGATTTAAGTAAGATTAAAAACGAACTAGATAAACTCCAGTTAATAGTACCTAAAGGAGCTGAGATAACTCCGGAACATGTAGAAGAGAATATTGGAATTAGTAAAGACTTTAATAATTTTGAATTGCAAAATGCGATAGGAACAAAGAATTATAAGAAAGCTTTTCAAATAACGCAGCATTTTGCACAAGATACATCTAGTAATCCATTTGTATTAACACTGTCCTTAATGCATAGTTTTTTTACTAGACTTTTAAAATACCATGCTTTAGAAAACAAGGGCCAAGCACCAAAAGTTTTAGGTGTGTCCCCTTACTTTATAAACCAATATAGGGACGCAGCACAAGCTTATCCTATACGTCGTGTAACTGCTATTTTAGCAGAGTTGCGAGAGTTAGACTTAATGAGTAAAGGAGTTGGAGCAAGCAACCTCACTCACGATGACCTATTAAAAGAGTTGTTGATTCGTGTATTTACATAACCCGCAAAAAGTATCATGAGATTTTAATGCGGGTTAGGTGATAATCTATTGTAAAGGGATGTTACGCCTATCGAACTAAATTAAGAACGGTCTATAGAATGCTTTCCTGGACCAATTAATCCAATGCTTACAAAACCGATTAAAAACACTAAAGCCAATTCTTTACTACCTCCAAAAGGATCATTTGCATGGAATATAAAGAAAGCTACTGCCATGGTAAGTGCAGTAGGAACCGTGGCCAATCTAGTTTTATAACCAATGATTATTAAAATGGGGAAGACTACTTCTGCGAGCGCTGCCAAAATTAAAGTAGGGGCTTGTCCAATCCCGATAGGATCAGCGAATTCCATATTACCATTTATAATATTCATTAATTTTGGATATCCATGACCAATTATCATGGTGAGTCCAAGTCCTACGCGAAGTAAAAGTAAGCCGATGTCTTTCATAAGAAATAATGTTAAGGGTTTTTAAAAATACTTAAATTCTTTATGCAAAATACGAAATAAATATTTAATGTACTTTTGCAAAACAAAATAAGAATCTATGAAAAAAATATCCGCATGGATATCTGCTGCACGTTTACGAACTTTACCACTATCCGTTGCTGGAATTATAGTGGGGACCGCTGCTGCTATTCCTATAAATAAATTTTCTATATCCATCTTTGCATTGGCACTGTTGACTACGTTAGGACTTCAGGTACTTTCCAATTTTGCAAACGATTATGGAGATGGCATAAAAGGGACTGACAACGAGGATAGATTAGGACCTGTACGTGCTATGCAAGGAGGATTGTTATCCGAAAAGGAGTTGCGTAACGGTATTGTTGTAACTTCTATAATAACGCTTGTAATTGCTTGTATATTAATTTATGTAGCTTTTGGCGAAGCGCATTTTGGGATATCCTTGTTGTTTTTCTTCTTAGGTGTTGCTTCTATAGCTGCTGCGATAAAATATACGGTGGGCAAATCGGCATACGGTTATCGAGCAATGGGCGATTTATTTGTGTTTTTGTTTTTTGGTTTACTAAGTGTTATTGGCGGATACTATTTATATAGTTATTCCGTAAAAGAATATATTGTGCTTCCTGCAATTACCGTTGGACTGCTAAGCACGGCTGTGTTGAATATTAACAATATGCGAGACGAAGCATCGGATAGAAAGGTGAATAAAAACACTATTGCCGTTATTCTAGGTTCCAAAAAAGTGAAGATATACCATATAAGTCTAATTCTTATCGCTTTTTTCGCAGCCTTGATTTACGCTCTTGCTCAGTGGAAGCATACAGAAGTCTTGGGTTTAATTCCACTTCTTGCATTTCTTCCGTTGTTTAAAAACATTATGGTGGTTTGGAAAAACAAAAGTCCAGCACTATTAGACCCAGAGTTAAAGAAAATAGCACTATCTACATTCGCTTATTCCATTCTGTTCTTTATCGTTCATGCCGTGGTTTAAAAAAACATACAGACCTAAGTGCTCGGAGCATTGTATTTTGTATATTTAGGCTTGAGTTTTTCAAGGCTATTTGCTTTGAAAATGAATACGACATTAAACTGATAAAATAGAAGGCAATTATGAAAATTACTTTTTACGGCCATAATAGTTTGGCATTAGAAATAGGAGGAAAGAACATACTCGTAGATCCGTTTATAAGTGGCAATCCACTGGTAGATGGTAAGATTGATATCTATGACTTAAAGGCAGATTACATCTTATTAACCCATGCCCACGAAGACCATACGCTGGATGCCGAAGCTATTGCTAAAAATACAGGAGCAGTAATTGTAAGTAACTTCGAAATCGCTACCTATTACGAGAAAAAAGGAATTGAAGTACACCCAATGAACCATGGCGGAAAGTGGGACTTTGATTTTGGTACAGTAAAATATGTTGTAGCCATACACACTAGCTCTTTCCCAGATGGTACATATGGTGGCCAGCCAGGAGGCTTTGTGATAGAAGGCGAACATAAAAATATCTATATCGCAGGTGATACTGCATTAACCATGGATATGAAGCTTATTCCACGCTACACAAAATTAGACTTAGCTATTTTACCAATTGGCGATAACTTTACCATGGATGTAGACGATGCCATTATTGCAAGCGATTTCGTAGAATGTGATAAGGTGATGGGAGTGCATTTCGATACGTTTGGATTTATTGAGATAGATCATGACGAAGCGAAAAAGAAATTTTACGATGTTGGAAAGGATTTAATGTTATTTAAAGTAGGAGAATCTTTCGAATTATAAAATATGATTAAAGCAAACTATCAAAAGCATATATTAGAGTTTAAAAGACCTAGTGGAACTTCCAGAGGCGTATTAAAAACCAAGGAAACTTGGTTTTTAATGCTTTATAGAGAGGGCAAATGGGGAATAGGAGAATGCGGTATATTACGTGGATTAAGCGTTGACGACAGACCGGACTATGAGGCTAAATTAGCATGGACTTGTAAAAACATAAACTTAGACAGAGATACCTTAATGGAAGAATTAAAAGAATTTCCTTCCATTCAAATAGGGTTGGAAACCGCCTTCTTGTCTTTGAATAGCAAATCGCATCCTTATGAATTATATCCTTCTAAGTTTACTACATCCGAAGATGCGATTGATATCAATGGCTTAATTTGGATGGGGAGCGAAGCTTTTATGAAAGAGCAAATTGCGGAAAAGCTAGAAGAAGGATTTTATTGCATAAAGATGAAAATTGGTGCTATAGATTTCAATACAGAAATTAAACTGCTAGAGGCTATCCGAAAAGAATACTCTGCCAAAGAAATTGAATTGCGTGTAGATGCAAACGGTGCATTTACACCTGAAGAAGCTATGGGTAAGTTAGAAAAGTTAGCAGAGTTAGACCTACATTCTATAGAACAACCCATAAAGCAAGGCCAATGGCAAGAAATGGCAAGATTATGTGAGGAAACACCATTGCCAATTGCGTTGGACGAAGATCTAATCGGAGTAATAGACCAAGATCAGCAGAAGAAGCTTATAGAAACCATTCAGCCACAATATATTATTTTAAAACCGAGTTTGGTAGGTGGGTTTTCTGGCAGTGACCATTGGATAAAAATAGCCGAGAACTCGAATGTAGATTGGTGGATTACTTCTGCACTAGAAAGCAATATCGGTTTAAATGCCATTGCACAGTACACCTATTCTAAAAACAGCCCACTGCCACAAGGCTTAGGGACAGGCTCGCTATATACCAATAACATTCCTTCACCGCTAGAGGTAAAAGATGGGAAACTACATTATGGAAAGTCGACCCAATGGAAACTAGACGGGATTATTGAATTATAATAAAGAGAATCGGATGTTTATAGAAAATGGTTTTAAAGGGTTGCATCGTTCATGGATGTACCTAGTGGGTAGTATTCTAACTTTTTTCGCCTCGCAAATCGGAGGCGTGTTTTTGCTGTTTATGGTGGCAATGCAACTTACTAAAGAGGGAAGAAGTGTCGAGGAGGCAACCAATCAAAATGTTTTGATGTCTACTCTAGATTCTAACCTAACCTTATTTTTAATGCTCTTAGGTTTCGTTTTTGGACTAATAGGCTTGTTTTTAATAGTACGATATCTGCATAAACAAAAAATAAAGGACCTAACCACTACACGAAGTAAAGTAGATTTTCGGAGGATAGTTTTTGGGTTTTTACTGGTAAGCATTCCTGCAGTAGTATTGACCCTTATAGGATATATTATAAGTCCAGAGGATTATATAGTGCAGTTCGATTTATACCCTTTTCTGATATTGTTTGTTATAGTTATTATTTTTATCCCTATTCAAACTAGTTTCGAAGAGTATATTTTTCGGGGTTATCTTATGCAAGGAATCGGTGTAAATACCAAGAGTAGATTTGCCGCATTGCTCATAACCTCTGTTGTTTTCGGATTGCTTCATATTGCAAATCCAGAGGTAGAGAAGTTGGGGTATTTTGTTATGGTTTACTATATCGGAACAGGCTTGTTTTTAGGACTTATAACGTTAATGGATGAAGGTATGGAGCTGGCATTAGGATATCATGCAGGAAATAATATTATTGCGGCATTGCTAGTATCTGCTGATTGGACTGCATTTCAAACAAACTCTATATTAAAAGATATTTCCGAACCATCTGTCGTATCTGAAGTTGTTTTAGGGGTATTTGTCCTTTTCCCTATTTTCTATATAATCTTATCTAAAAAATATAATTGGACAGGATTTCGTGAAAAGGTGTTCGGCAAGGTACAAGAACCGAAAGTTGAAATTGAAGAGGCTATATAATTATGTGGAAAGCTGAAATACATCCAGAGTTTAAACTACAAGGAATAAGTAATACAAGTGAAAAAACTTGGTTAGACTATGCAAAAACATTGCAAGAATCTAAACAAGATGATGTTTTAGCTATTGGTAATTTTCTTGTAGAGTGGCTGATTGATTCAAATACTATTCGCTTGACTACATCCGGATCTACAGGAATACCGAAACCTATTTATTTGCAAAAGCAACACATGATTAATAGTGCTAAAGCCACAGCAAAGTATTTTGATTTACAAGCTGGGACCACAGCTTTGCTTTGCATGCCAGCAAGATTTGTAGCGGGAAAAATGATGTTAGTCCGTGCGATGCAAATGGGATGGGAACTTGATTATGTACCATCATCAAAAAATCCGTTAAAGGCAGAAAAACTATATGATTTTGTTGCGATGACACCTTATCAAGTTTATCATAGTTTGGATGAATTGTACAAAGCAAAGAGTGTTTTAATTGGAGGTGGAGCAGTAGATGTAGCGTTGCATAAACAATTACAAAAAAGCAAAACAAAAGCTTTTGCAAGCTATGGAATGACGGAAACTTGTTCACATGTAGCTTTACGCCCAATAAATGGTCCAGAAGCTACTAAGGTTTACCAAGCAACAGAAAATGTTTCGTTTTCCTTGGACGATAGGGGTTGTCTAGTTATCAATGCACCTAAAGTGCACGATGGTATATTGACAACGAATGATATTGTTGATTTAAAATCGGATACTACCTTCGAGTGGAAAGGACGATTCGATTCGGTGATCAATTCTGGAGGAATAAAAATTCATCCAGAAATGGTAGAGCAAAGACTCGCAGAACATATAAAGGTTAATTTTTTTATCGGTTCCATGCCCGATGCGATATTCGAAAAAAAAGTAATTTTACTCATAGAAAGCAAAGTGCCCATAGCAGAAAAAATACTACAAAAAGCTTTTAGCTCTTTAGGCAAATACGAGATTCCGAAAGAGGTGTTTTATTTAGAAAGCTTTAAATGGACCGATACGGGGAAAATTCAACGAAAAGCTACTTTAAAATTATTAGAGGATAATTAATGTAACAATTAACTGCTAAAGTTCACTAATAGGGTATAACAATATAATTTAAAGTAAGAATGAAGTTTTTAAACCGTGTATTAGCCACAGTAACCTGAATATTTGTATTCCTTTTCATTTGTTTCTTTCTGCTGTTTATAGTAGGATATTTTGTTTCTAAAATAGGAGCAGACGATACTAAAGTAGCGGAAAATAGCATATTAGAATTACGCTTAAACTTTCCTATACAAGATAATGCAGGAAATTTAAAGTTCAAGGATTTCCCATTTTTAGATGAAAATAAAAAAGATGGTCTTTTCGACTTGGTAAATGCCATAGACTATGCAAGTACCGATGATAATATTAAAGGAATTACCATAGAGCCAAAATTCCTAAATGCAGGTATAACGCAAACAAAAACTTTGCGAGAAGCGTTAATTCGTTTTAAGGAATCTGGCAAGTTCGTTACGGCCTATGCAGATATCTATACTCAATTAGATTACTATTTGAGTTCGGTAGCAGATACCATTTATATAAATCCTGTTGGTGATTTAGATTTTCGAGGATTAGCTACAGAACTGCTGTACATGAAAGATATCCAAGAAAAAACGGGGGTGAAAATGGACGTAATCCGTTTAGGTAAATATAAAAGTGCTGTTGAACCGTTTTTAGACAGTGAAATGAGTGAGGCTAATAGAGAACAAATCTCTTCTTATCTAAATTCCATTTGGTCTAATTTACGAAAAGAAATAGGTGAAAGCAGAAACCTAGATATGGATTATCTAGATGAGATAGCAAATGATTTATTGGCAAGAACACCAGAACGAGCTGTTGAGGTAGGACTGGCCGATAAAATTGCATATTATAGTGAATACGAAGCGGTACTTCGCAACGCATTAGGTGTGAAGGAAGAAAAAGAAATAGAACGTATTAACTTAGTTGATTATACCGTTAAGATAGGAAGACAAAACGCTTATAAGTATAACAAGGATAAAATAGCAGTAATCTATGCTCAGGGCGAAATCGTATATGGCGATGGAGGTGTTAAGAAGATTGGCCCTAAAGAAATGAATGATGCTATTATAAAAGCAAAAAATGATAAAGCTGTAAAAGCAATTGTCCTTAGAGTAAATTCACCAGGTGGTAGTGCACTTACTAGTGAATTGATTTGGAAAGAACTAGAAGAAGCTAAAAAAGTCAAGCCTGTAATTGTTTCTATGGGAGATTTTGCTGCATCGGGAGGATATTATATCGCCGCTGGTGGGGATAAAATATTTGCAGAGCCAACTACCATTACTGGGAGCATAGGTGTATTTGGAATGTTACCGAATATAAAAGGATTAGCAGACAAGATTGGTATCAACGCTCAACAGGTTACTACCAATGACAATGCGATTCTATTCTCTGTTTTCGAGGAAATGACGGAGTCTCAAGAGGAATATATCCGTGAAAACATTTTAGAGGTATACGACTTGTTCAAAAAGCGAGTTGCTGATGGTCGTGGAATGACCTTAGATGAAGTAGAAGAAATAGCACAAGGGAGAGTGTGGACTGGCGAAGAGGCCTTAAGTTTAGGCTTAGTTGATGCACTAGGTGGATTAGACGCTGCCTTGCAATATGCTGCAGAGCAGGTAGACTTAGAAAATTACCAAATAAAGGAGTATCCTGAGTTTAATATAGACTTACAGCGAATGCTGCGTAGTTATGGAATAACGCAAACTGCTGATGATTTTGTTAAAGAAGCAGTAGGCGAGGACTTATTCAACATTTTAGAACAAGCTAAAGAGCAAACGGAGCGTAAAGGAGTACAGTTACTATTTCCATATAGCACAAAGATTCAGTAGTAGTATAAAGCCTATGTAAAATAAAAAAAGGATTCGATGAAAGTCGAATCCTTTTTTTATTTCTATTTATTTTAAGCATCACACTTGTAATACCCCCATATTAAACTCTTTTTCTATCGGAGCGTGATTAGCAGCTTCGATTCCCATAGATATCCATTTTCTTGTATCTAGCGGATCGATTACTGCATCTGTCCATATTCTAGAGGCGGCATAGTAAGGTGAAATTTGCTCGTCGTAAGTGGCCTTAATTTTATCGAATAACTCTTTTTCCACTTCTGGTGTAATTTCCTTTCCTTGTTTTCTTAAGGAGGCAGTTTCAATTTGTAATAATACTTTGGCCGCACTGTTACCACTCATAACTGCAAGCTCTGCACTTGGCCAAGCTACAATTAACCTAGGGTCGTATGCTTTTCCACACATCGCATAGTTTCCTGCACCATAAGAGTTTCCTACTACTATAGTGAATTTAGGAACCACCGAGTTGCTTACTGCGTTTACCATTTTAGCACCGTCTTTAATAATGCCTCCGTGTTCACTTTTGCTTCCTACCATAAACCCAGTTACGTCCTGTAAAAACACCAAAGGAATTTTCTTTTGGTTACAATTGGCTATAAAACGCGTTGCTTTATCGGCACTGTCGCTATAGATAACACCACCAAACTGCATTTCACCTTTCCCATCTTTCATAACCTTTCGTTGGTTGGCAACAATTCCTACTGCCCAACCATCTATGCGTGCATATCCGGTAAGTATGGTTTTACCATAGTCTTTTTTGTACTGCTCAAATTCCGAGTTGTCTACTAGTCTTTCAATTATTTCTAACATGTCATACTGCTCGGTACGAGCTGCAGGAAGAAGACCGTAAATCTCTTCTGGATCCTTTGCAGGCTTCTTGCTTTCTACGCGATTAAACCCTGCTTTATCTGTATCTCCAATTTTGTCTACTATATTCTTTATAATGTCTAGCGCATCTTCATCATCTTTTGCTTTATAATCGGTAACACCACTTATCTCACTATGCGTAGTTGCACCACCTAGAGTTTCGTTGTCAATGCTTTCACCGATAGCCGCTTTTACTAAATAACTTCCAGCAAGGAAAATACTTCCAGTTTTCTCCACTATAATAGCTTCATCGCTCATAATAGGTAAGTACGCACCACCTGCAACACAGCTTCCCATAACAGCAGCAATTTGGGTAATACCCATACTACTCATTATGGCATTGTTTCTGAAGATTCGTCCGAAGTGTTCTTTGTCAGGAAAAATCTCATCTTGCATAGGCAAGAATACTCCCGCACTATCTACTAGGTAGATTATTGGCAGTTTATTTTCAATAGCAATTTCTTGGGCACGTAAATTTTTCTTTGCAGTGATAGGAAACCATGCGCCAGCTTTAACGGTAGCATCGTTTGCAACTACTATACATTGGCGGCCTTTTACATAACCTATTACGGCTACTACACCACCACTAGGACAACCTCCATGCTCTTCGTACATTCCTTCGCCTGCAAAAGCAGCGATTTCTATACGCTTTGCATCTTTGTCTAGTAAATAATCAATTCGTTCTCTGGCCGTTAATTTTCCTTGGTCGTTAAGTCTTTTAATTCGCTTTTCGCCTCCACCTTTACGAACAACAGCCAATCGCTTTCGTAAATCGGCAACCGTCAGCTTATTGTGGTCTTCGTTCTTATTAAATTTGATATTCATGTGCTTATTTTATTAACAGCTAGCTAAAATACAAAACTTTAAAATTACGTTGGGAGATTCCTAGAATAATTACCGATATTTGCAGATGGAAATTACGAGTATTACAAATTGTAAAAATTAATACAGCAAAATGATGAATAAAAATACCGTACTGGCATGGGCCACTCTTATTATGGTAATAATGGGGTTGTTGTTAATTACCCTTGGCCTTACAAAGTACAACGAAATAGCTGGATGGGGTTTTGCAAGTGTAGGAATTGGGTTTTTGGCGATTGGATGGGTATTTAACGCATTGAAAGGACGTGTTTAATACGTCGATTAATTCATTAATTTTAATTTTATAAAGATGGCAGACGATAAAAAAGTTATTTTCTCGATGTCTGGAGTAAGCAAGACATATCCTGGAGCACAAACTCCGGTACTAAAGGATATTTATCTTAGCTTTTTCTATGGCGCAAAAATCGGGATATTAGGACTTAACGGAAGTGGTAAGTCAACCCTTCTGCGAATCATTGCAGGAGAGGATACCAACTATAGAGGGGATGTTGTTTTTTCGCCAGGATATAGCATTGGTTATTTAGAACAAGAACCACAGTTAGATGAAAATAAAACGGTTATCGAAGTTGTAAAGGAGGGAGTACAAGAAGTAGTAGACGTTCTGGATGAATACAATAAGATAAACGATATGTTCGGTTTGCCAGAGGTTTATGAGAATCCAGAGAAAATGGAGGAACTCATGAACAAGCAAGCTAAACTTCAAGATAAGATAGATGCTACCAATGCATGGGAATTAGATACCAAGCTAGAAATCGCAATGGATGCGCTTAGAACCCCAGAATCCGATAAGAAAATCGGTGTTTTATCTGGAGGTGAAAGACGACGCGTTGCGCTATGTAGATTACTACTACAAGAACCAGATATTCTCCTCTTGGATGAGCCTACCAACCACTTGGATGCAGAAAGCGTTCACTGGTTAGAGCACCACCTAGCACAATTTAAAGGAACGGTAATTGCTATTACGCACGACCGTTACTTCCTAGATAATGTAGCTGGATGGATATTAGAGTTGGATAGAGGGGAAGGTATTCCATGGAAAGGAAACTACTCTTCATGGTTAGATCAAAAATCAAAACGATTAGCACAAGAACAAAGACAAGCAAGTAAGCGTCAAAAAACACTTGAGCGTGAGTTGGAGTGGGTTCGACAAGGTGCAAAAGGTCGACAAACCAAACAAAAGGCAAGGCTTAATAATTATGATAAGTTACTGAGTCAAGATCAAAAGCAATTAGAAGATAAATTGGAAATCTACATTCCAAACGGTCCACGATTAGGTACGAATGTTATTGAGGCCAAAAATGTATCAAAAGGATATGGCGATAGATTGCTTTATGAGGATCTAAACTTTAAGCTTCCACAAGCAGGAATTGTAGGGGTTATTGGTCCAAACGGAGCAGGTAAAACCACCATATTCCGTATGATTATGGGGGAAGAAACCCCTGATAGCGGAACGTTTGAGGTAGGAGACACGGCAAAGATCGCTTATGTAGACCAAACACACTCAAATATAGATCCTGAGAAAACCATATGGCAAAACTTCTCCGATGAGCAAGAGTTAATTATGATGGGCGGTAGAGAGGTTAATTCTAGAGCCTATTTAAGTAGATTTAACTTTAGTGGTAACGAGCAAAATAAGAAGGTATCGACTTTGTCTGGTGGTGAAAGAAACCGTTTGCATTTAGCGATGACCTTAAAAGAGGAAGGAAACGTATTGCTTTTAGATGAGCCTACGAACGATTTAGATGTGAACACCTTACGTGCTTTAGAAGAAGGACTAGAAAACTTCGCTGGATGTGCGGTAGTCATTTCTCACGACCGTTGGTTCTTAGATAGAATTTGTACGCATATCCTTGCATTCGAAGGCGATAGCCAAGTGTATTTCTTTGAAGGTGGATTTAGTGAGTACGAAGAAAATAAACGTAAACGTCTAGGTGGCGATGTAATGCCGAAGCGTATTAAGTACAAGAGATTAATCCGTTAATTAGAATGATGAAAAGAATATTTGGAGTAATTCTGTTATCTAGTTTATTGTTCGCTTGTGGTGCAAATAAAAGCATTCCATTAGGACAAAAACAATTGGCTTATGAAGCTGCTGGAAACGATGTAGCAAATATTCAATTGGGACTGTACGATAGCAAGCAATTCGTTTTTGAGGTTACACCAGTTTCACCAGAAATAGGTGATGATGCAGATATAAAGGAAGTTGGAACCTATACCGAAGAAGATAATTGGTATGTATTGCATTTTCCAGAGAAAACAGAATTCGATGTATATGCACTATTTGATCAAGAGCTAGACGGCACTGATTGGTATGAAATCATTGATAAAAATACCGTGAAAATCCGAAAAGATATAGATGCGTTTTATCTCTGGGGTATTCTTATAGAAAGAAAATAGTTATTTATAATATAGAATTTAAAAGCGAGTGGAGATAATTCCACTCGCTTTTTTGTTTACAATTGTATTTTAATCCTACTCTTTAACAAATAAAAAATTCCCACCACCTTGCAGTAATCTAAAAGAATCTTCTTCTGGAATAAATACCATTTTTAACCCAGCCATTTTATAAGTAAAGGTGTGTGGTTCATCCTCACAGTGTAATTCTAAGGAAGGCTGTCCAGTTGCTTGTACGCTTAAACCTCTATCACTTTTTCTAACGGTTATCTTTAAAGGGATTTGGTTGGAACTGTATACGCCAATATATTGTTCTTGGTCTGCTTCGGTGAGTTGACAAGCATCAAAAGTTGGAATGGTTACCTCACCTTTTCCTGTGGCTGCTTGCAGTATGGAAACTCCCATATCATTTAAAGAAAAACGTGTGCCATTGCTCAAGATACTATATCCTATTTTTTCGTATGGTAAATAGCCGAAAAAGGATTGAAAACCATCTATTCCTCCAGAGTGGCCATAACCGATTATTTCATGAAATGGAAAAGTAATAATTCCCAGACCAAAACTATCTTTCGTATCCAACATTTCTTGCATGCTCGCTGGACTTAATATGTTTCCTGAAAACAAATGGTTAGCAAACTTATTTAAATCAGAAACAGTAGAAAATATGGCGCCAGCACCTAAAGGAACCGAATAGTGCGTTTTTGGTTGCTCTGTCCAAGCATCTTGATATAAGTACGACGCTGCTACATCCAAAGATTTGTTAGAAGGATATCCAAAATAGGTTTCATTTAGATTAAGAGGCTCTAAGATTTTCTCTTGTAGAATACTTGCGTAATCTTTTTTATATAGATCCTCCAGAATATAAGTCAGTAGTATATAATTGGAATTGCTATAAGCAAAATGAGAACCTGGTTCGAAAGCACTGGTGTATTTTTCTATTCGCTCCAACATGTCTTCTCGAGTTTGCTCTTTGGTATTCCATTCTAAATAATCGAATTCATTTGTGATGTTAGGAATACCACTACGATGCTGTAATAGATTTTTTATACTGATTTTATCTGCATTATATAGATTCGGATAGAAGTTGTCTAAAGTAGAGTCTAAATCCATTTTACTTTCTTCTATTGCCATTAAGATCAGCGTGGCAGTATAGGTTTTGGTGATGGACCCAATGGCGTAATGCGTTTTGGAACTAGCTTTTTTGTCCATTTCTATATTGCTATAACCTAAACTTCGTTCGTAAAGAATACTGTCGTTTTGAATTAACTGAACACTTCCCATAAACTGATTGTGTTCCTCTAGCTTATCGAAGAGCAAGTTTAAATCTTTTAGCTCTTTGTTTTGTGCTAGGGCTCCTGTAAAGCATAAATAGCTCAGGAAATATAATAGTATTTGTTTTTTCATGATTTTTGATTGAGAATGAAATGCGAAGCGTATTAAGTTCTAAATATAGCGAAATAACTGGATTACTAGCTTTGCCTAAATAAAAAAGACGAGAACAGCTCTCGTCTTTATAGTATATAAAAATAAATATTTTGTTTATTGGAATCTTCTACCTCTAGCTGCTCGTTGTGCGCCTTTTCCGAAGTGTTGGCGAGGATGTCTTGCCATTTTCATTTGGTCTTGCATCATTTTTATTTGCTCGCCTAACATATTGTGTTTGTCTAATCTTTTTGCTTCTGCCATAAGCTTTTCCGCTTCAATACGTCTGTTTTTGGTCATAGCAATTCCAGCAAGGTTTAGCTTGGTCATCGCCATATCGGTACTCATAGAAAGTCCGAGTTCTTCTGCTTTTCTAAAATGCTTTTCCGCTTCGTTAATATTGGTTTGCGAAAGCATTAATCCATGTATATAATTGTAATATCCTTCTTGTTTAGGAACCAAAGCAGCGCTAGGATTTTTTATTTTATCTAACCACTTTTTAGCGCCTTCGAAATCTTGTTTACGCAAACGCAGGAAGGCTAACAAAATCATTTCGTTCTTAAAATATAGGAAGATAAATACTCCCGACAAAAGAACGTACATTATACCGTTCCCAATAAATCCTTCGATAAACTGCCAAATCGCATACGCGAAAATCAGCACAGCAAGTATTAGTTTGTAAACTTTATTAAACATAAATGTGTTTTTCTTTTATTTCTGCAAAGGTATGAAATATCCAATGAACTTGGGTAGAAATTTATATTTCAAAAAATCTTGAAATACAAGGGTTAGAGATTTCTAGTTGATTTTAATCTGAAATAACACTTCGGGAAATGGTATGTTTATTTTAAATGAGTAATAATTATTCTGTATAGTAGTTGAGTTATATTTTGTATTTTAGATAATATATTGGATAAAGTTTGTTTGTTCGGGGGATAGGTATCTTTATGTTAATTATTAGCTTAGTATCGGAAAAGCAATGAAAAGTATACAAGAGTCACGCATCATGAAAACACTACTTACTTATAATAACTTACCGCACTTATTAAACTTAAGCGCAATACTATTCTTCCTTGGGATGCTATTCCCTTCATCAGCCCATGCCCAGCACGAAGATCTACTCGATAAAACTTGGTATTTATATAAGGTAGAAGTAGAGGGGGTTACCTATCCTTATCATTCTTTGGAATTGCAAAGTGGCGATGAGTCAAATATAGAAATCATAATAGAAAATGAATTAGACGGAATTATTCAAATGTATGGTTGTCCAGGTAGTGGATGTGCTTATTATGTTGATTTTATAGAAGAAGAAAATAAAATGATTTTGGTTGATAAGATATGTCTTGCATCATATCCCTGTTATGGATATGACGATTATATTGCTGGATATGCGGAAATAACAAGTTACTTTAATGCTTTTTATGAAAACTTTGGTTCTACTATAGACTATGACTGGCAAACTATAGATGCTATTTCATATTTGATATTTACCGATGAAGATGGAGATAAACTATATTATACGGAAGAAAATTTATCTATTGCTGACTTCGAAGAACTTGGTTTTTCTATTTATCCAAATCCTACGCAAGATTGGTTGCATATTCATTTAGAAGAGTTATCTAATAATACCAGTTTGGAGGTTTATGATGTTCAGGGAAAGTTGTTGAAAAATCTTATGTTTAGCGAATTAGAAATCCAATTAGATGTTTCGGATTATGCCTCTGGAATGTATCTCATTAAAATGACAGACGATTTGGGAAATACGCAAATAGGAAAGTTTATTAAAGATTAAAGCAAGGCTAGAAGAAGTGTAAATTTTCTTTTGAACCTATTTTATGCGACTTTTTCTCTATTTACCCTATTAAAACTACTTCAATTTGTGTTGAAATAATACGATATAGTGAGATGAATTTGCGAAATATTTTTAGTTCAATTTTCATTGTCGTTTTCTAGATCGAACTGGAATTAAGGGTCTTTCCACGAATGTAGTACCTATACCTACTAAAAGAATCACTCCACCAATTAGCATTTGGAAAGTGATTTCTTCTTTTAAAAACACCCAAGCTAGGATAGTGGCAATAAATCCTTGTCCAAGCAAACTAACCGAAATTCTTGTGGCGCGCATATGCTTGGTAGCATAGCTTAATACTAACCAAGCTAATAATTGACAGATAACTGCTTGAACCACTAGCACCAACCAGCCTTCATTACTAAAGCCAGTAAATGGTTGATTTAATAAGTAGCTGACAATTCCCGTAAATACACTTGCGCTAAACAACATGATACACATGTAACTTATTACATCTACTTTCTCTAAAGCACTTTTACTAACCAGCATATAGTTAGCATATAACATTCCAGATAGAATCGCTAGAAGAAAAGCGCGATCAAAAGATAAGTCAAAAAAGAAATCGAATCCTATAAGAACCACCATACCAAATAGTGCAATAACGGTTCCTATCCAAAAGTTGATCTTAGGTTTACTTGCCAAAAACAAAAATGTTCCCAATCCCACCCAAACTGGCGACAAATTGCTGAGTAAAGTAGCTTGTGTAGCAGTAGACTCTATAATAGCAACATTCCAAACAATGATGTCTGTACCAAAAATAAATCCACATAATACAGAAAACAGAAGGTATTTAGTTTTAGGAAGTTTAAAACTCCTTGTAATAATGGCATAAGGAATTATTAGCGCAGCCGAAAAAGCCATTCGGTAGAAGGCGGAAATAGTACCTGGAGTTAGCTCCAACTTTACGAGTATTGGAAAAATAGAGATGGCCAATACACCAATAACCAAAGCTACTTGAGGTTTTGTCATAGCCCTAATATCTTATAATTTTTTAAGAGCGCAAAAATACACCTTATTATCTATAAGTTATCTACCCATTAAAAGTAAAAACATTTAGATATAGTAAAACGTATTAAAATTAATAGCAACTGATTAGCAAGGGAAAAGCAAAAGATGGACTTTTTAATAATCACTATTTTGATTGTTTTTTGTGCAATAAAGATTTGTATAGCATCAAAAGCTTTGTATATTTGCAAACGACTATAAAAAGCGAGTCATAAAATTTAAGAAGAAATATTTTCAGAAGAATCAATAATACTATTTAGAAATGAAAAGGACATTCCAGCCATCAAAGAGAAAAAGAAAAAATAAACACGGATTTAGAGCACGTATGGCTACTCCAGGCGGTAGAAAGATTTTAGCTTCTCGTAGAAGAAAAGGTAGAAAAAAACTTTCTGTTTCTTCTGAAATTCGTCATAAGAAATAATGAAGTGTTATTATCATTAATATTATAAAAGGTGTTGTTTTTTAAAAACAACACCTTTTTTTTATAACCATATATAAACAAAAACCCTAACAACATTTTAAGCTATGGCTTTAGACGCATCTATAAAATCCGTATTACTTATTGGATCTGGCCCAATTGTAATCGGTCAAGCTTGTGAGTTTGATTATTCTGGTTCACAGGCATTACGTGCTTTACGCGAAGATGGAATAGAAACAGTATTAATCAATTCCAATCCAGCAACCATCATGACCGATCCATCCATGGCGGATCACATATATTTACTTCCACTTACGACAAAGTCTATAATTGAAATTCTAGAGAAGCATCCAAATATCGATGCTGTTTTGCCTACTATGGGTGGACAAACCGCATTGAACCTATGTATGGAAGCCGATGATAAAGGAATCTGGGAAGATTATAATATACGTGTTTTAGGAGTAGACATAGATGTTATAAGAATAACCGAAGATAGAGATGACTTTTCGGAGCTGATGAAGAAGATCGGTGTCCCAATTGCGCCATCAAAAATTGCAACCTCTTATTTAAGTGGAAAGGAAATTGCTCAAGAGTTTGGTTTCCCTTTAATTATTCGTGCATCGTATACGTTAGGCGGAAGTGGTGCCTCTTTCGTTCATACCGAAAAGGAATTCGATACCATGCTTAAAAGAGGATTGGAAGCATCGCCAATTCACGAAGTGCAAATAGACAAAGCATTGCTTGGTTGGAGAGAGTATGAGTTGGAAATGGTACGCGACAAGGACAATAATATTTCTGTGGTATGTACCATAGAGAATATGGACCCAATGGGGATTCACACCGGAGACTCTATTACGGTTGCACCTGCAATGATGCTTAGTGACGAGTGTTTTGAAAGGATGCGTGCTTTTGCTGAGAAAATCATCTTAAATATCGGGGAGTTTAGAGGAGGTTGTAACGTGCAGTTTGCTGTAAGTCCAGATGAAAAAGAAGATATTGTTGCCATAGAAATCAACCCGCGTGTTTCTCGCTCTTCTGCATTAGCCTCTAAAGCTACTGGATATCCAATTGCAAAAGTGGCTACTAAGCTAGCTGTCGGACATACTCTTAAAGAACTTACTAAAAAAGGAAATAGAGAAGGCGGTACCATGTTCGAACCGGAACTAGATTACGTAATTGTAAAAATTCCTAAGTGGGATTTCGATAAGTTCGAGGGAGCAGATAGAGAGCTTGGCGTACAGATGAAAGCAGTGGGTGAGGTAATGGGAATTGGAAGTAGTTTTCAAGAAGCATTGCATAAAGCAGCTCAGTCTTTAGAGGTGAGTAGAAATGGGCTTGGAGCAGACGGTAAAGGGCATACCGATTACGATGAGATTCTATATAAATTAGAACACCCTAGTTGGGATCGCGTATTTGTAATTTACGATGCAATTGAGCTTGGCGTTCCATTGGCACGTATTCACGATCTAACAAAAATAGATATGTGGTACCTCAATCAGTTTAAAGAACTGTTTGAGATGGAAAAAGAACTTAGGAAGCATACAGTAGATACATTAGACTTTAATTTATTATTAAAAGCTAAGCAAAAAGGATTTGGTGATAGACAAATTGCACACATCATTCGTTGTTTAGAAAGTGAAGTGCATAACAGGCGAATAGAGCTCGGTGTACATAGAGCGTTTATGAAAATAGATACCTGTCGTGATGCGTTTGACTTTACTTCACCATATTACTACTCTACTTTTGGGGATAGCTCAGTAACTACTAAAGAACAATTAGCTGCATTAAACGAAAATACTCCTACCGATAGAAAGAAGGTGATTGTTCTGGGTTCAGGACCAAACCGAATCGGACAAGGGATTGAGTTTGATTATTGTTGTGTTCATGGTGTTTTAGCTGCAGAAGAAGAAGGGTACGAAACCATTATGATAAACTGTAATCCAGAAACAGTTTCTACAGATTTTGACACCTCGAATAAACTATATTTTGAGCCTGTTTTCTGGGAGTATATCTACGATATTATTCGACTTGAAAAGCCAGAAGGAGTTATTGTACAACTTGGCGGTCAAACTGCACTGAAGCTAGCAGAAAAGCTAGATCGATATGGAATTAAAATTATAGGGACAAGTTACAAAGCTTTAGATTTAGCTGAAGACCGTGGAAGCTTCTCTACATTATTAAAAGAAAACGATATTCCATACCCAACTTTTGGTACAGCAGAAACAGCATCAGAAGCCTTAGAATTATCTGAAGAACTAGGTTTTCCATTGTTAGTACGTCCATCGTATGTTTTAGGAGGACAAGGAATGAAGATTGTAATTAACAGAGAAGAGTTGGAAAAGCACGTTGTTGATTTATTACAAAAAATTCCGAACAATAAATTGCTTCTAGATCATTATCTAGATGGCGCTATTGAAGCTGAAGCAGATGCAATTTGCGATGGAGAAGATGTATATATTCTTGGAGTAATGGAGCATATCGAGCCGTGTGGTGTGCATTCTGGTGATTCCAATGCTATGTTGCCACCTTATAGTTTAGGAGAGTTTGCGATGCAGCAAATAAAAGACCATACACGTAAAATTGCTTTAGCACTTAACACGGTTGGGTTAATCAACGTTCAGTTTGCAATAAAAGATGACATCGTTTATATTATTGAAGCAAACCCAAGAGCATCTCGTACGGTTCCATTTATTTCAAAAGCTTACGGAGAGCCTTATGTTAACTATGCTACCAAGGTTATGTTGGGAACCAAAAAGTTATCTGATTTTGACTTTAATCCAAAGTTAGAAGGCTTTGCAATTAAGCTTCCAGTATTTAGTTTTGATAAGTTCCCAGATGTTAATAAACAACTTGGACCTGAAATGAAAAGTACTGGGGAAAGCATCTTGTTTATTGAAAACTTGAAAGACGATGACTTCTATAGATTACACAATAGACGTCGTATGTACTTAAGTAAGTAAGAATAATGTAAAGTAATATAATGAAGGCCTTCTGAGAATAAGTACAGAAGGCCTTTTAATTTTTGAGATTAAAACTAGATGGTGCAAACAGAAAAATCTTAATTAACTTTCTTCGATATATTGTATATTATGATTTTGGCTAAGTTTCAACATTAATTGTTTCTAAACTTGGTTTACAGTCCGTATTTTTGCAACAATATTTTATAAATATGATAAACGATTCTATTCCTTATTGTAAAACAGGTTATTTCTCGAAGTTAATGTGTGATTATCTCGCAGACACAAAAGAGTTGAAACCATTTTACAATAAACTTCCGTCTAAAGAAAACCTTATGCAGCTGGCTAACGAAAAAGCCCGATGGTTTTCTAAAGATAAACGAGAAGTATTAGTAAAAGAATTACAAGAACAGAATAAATTTCTCTCTTTGTCAGCATCTACCGAAGAGAATATAAAAACACTAGCTCATCCTGAATCGGTAACGATAACCACTGGACATCAATTAAATCTTTTTACCGGCCCACTTTACTTTTTCTATAAAATATTGGATGTTATCAACGCATCCAAGCAGCTAAATGAGACTCAAAATCAACATCGGTTTGTCCCAGTTTTTTGGATGGCCACCGAGGATCATGATTTTGAGGAAATCAATCACTTTCATTTTCAATCCAAAAAGGTCACTTGGAATAGCGAACAAACCGGTGCGGTTGGTAGGTTTAATACGGAAGGGCTGGATGAGGTTGCCAAAAAAATAGACGAGCTTATCGGTAACGGAAAGAATGGAACTTATTTAAAAAAGCTTTTTCGCGACGCCTATACAAAACACAAAACTTTAGCAGAGGCTACAAGATATTTGGTAAATGAACTCTTTGGAGATCTTGGATTGGTAATTATCGATGGTGATAGTAAAGCATTAAAAGAGTTTTTTACGCCAGTGGTAACAGCAGAACTAAATCAGCAAAAGAGTAATAAAGAAATTACGCAAACAACTAATGCCCTTATAGATGCTGGCTATCATGAGCAAGTTCATCCAAGAAAAATAAACTTATTTTACCTGACCGATACCCAGCGATTAAGAATAGAAAATACAGAGGATGGTTTTACTTTAGTTGATGGCGATACAGACTTTACAAATACGGAGTTGTTGGAAGAAGCAGAGAAGTATCCAGAACGTTTTTCACCCAATGCTTTATTACGTCCAGTATACCAAGAAATAGTGTTGCCAAACGTAGCCTATATTGGTGGAGGAGGAGAGTTGGCCTACTGGTTGCAGCTTAAAGATTATTTTGATGCAATAGATGTTCCATTTCCTGCCTTAGTGCTTAGAACCTCTATGTTAATACTAAATAAGAAGCAAAAGGATAAACTAGAAAGATTAGAAGCTAGCCCTATAGAATTGTTTTTAGACGATGTAGATTTAGAAGCGGATAGAGCCAAGAAGCTCTCGGAACTACCAGTTGACTTTAGCAAACAAAAACAACATTTAGAAAAGCAGTTTGCAGACTTATATGTACTGGCAGAGAAAACTGATGCGTCGTTTTTAGGCGCTGTGGCTGCACAAGAACGGAAACAAATAAAAGGCTTAGAAAATTTAGAAAAACGGTTGCTAGGTGCGCAAAAAAAGAAGTATGCGTCGGAAATAGCACGTTTAATCAATATAAAAAGTGAATTATTCCCAAAGGAAAATTTACAAGAACGAATCAATAATTTCAGTGAGTTATATTTAGCCTATGGCAAAGAATTCGTTGAAGCTATAGCAAAAGAAACAAACCCAATAGAAGGGGCATTTAAAGTTGTTGTTTTATGAAAAGTATGCATAAACTAGATATTGACCTAGTCGAAATGACTATGGATGTGATGAAATATACCATCAATCGAATTTCAGACACTCATCCAGAGCTCGGCGCACCAAAATCTGAAGAGGATTTATTAGAGTTAGTTGGCGATACAATTAATGAGAATGGAATTGGTGGAGAAAAAGCCTTTTCCTTATTTAAAGATATTTTGGTGAAAGCCACCGTACCAATAGATCATCCAAAAAACTTTGCATTTGTTCCCGCTTCGCCTACGCGAGCGTCTATTTTATTTGATTTAATTACTTCGGCTTCTTCCATCCACGGGGCTTATTGGATGGAGGGTGCTGGTGCTATTTTCTGTGAGAATCGTGCCATGGAGTGGTTGGTATCCTTAACAGGATTGCCCGATACTGCTTTTGGTGTTTTCACCAGTGGTGGAACGGTAGCCAATCTATCAGCGTTGGTAACAGCAAGGCAATCGTGGCGCGAAAAAGATGAGGATAGGAAAGCTTATCGTGCATTGTTATTAACTTCCAAGAGTGCACATTCTAGCGTAAATTCCATGGCCAAAGTTATCGATGCTGATGTAATATCTATTGGTTACGAGGATGAGAAAATGACAGCAGAAATGCTACGAGAAGGAATAGAAGGATTATCAGATGTAGACAGAAAACGTCTGTTTGCTGTAGTTGCTACTGCAGGAACCACGAATGCAGGAATAATTGACGATTTAAAAGGAATTGCAGCTATAAGTGAAGAAGAAGATATATGGCTTCATGTAGATGCAGCATATGGAGGAGGAGCTCTGGCTGCGCCTTCGGTACGACATAGATTCAATGGAATTGAAAAAGCAGATAGTATTACCATAGATCCTCATAAATGGTTGTTCTCACCTTACGATTGTGGGGCTGTGCTTTATAGAGACATGAAACAGGCTGAAAAAGCACATTCTCAGAAAGGACCATACCTGTCTATATTTAAGGACGAAGGCGCTTACGGGTTTAACCCTGCCGATTATCAAATTCAACTCACCAGAAGAGTGCGTGGATTACCACTTTGGTTTTCTTTAGCAATGCATGGTACTAAACGCTATGAACAAGCCATTGAGCGTGGATTGGAGTTGGCAAGAATAGCCGAAAGACATATCGCTGTAAGGAATCATGTAGAGTTAGTAAGATCAGTAAGCTTATCGGTGGTGTTATTCAGAAGAAAAGGATGGAGTCCAGAAGATTATAGAGAGTGGACCTATAGAAATCATAAAAAAGGTTTTGCTTTAGTAACACCTACCCAATGGCGAAATAAAGAAACAGGAGAACATGAAACTGTAGCTCGCTTTTGCTTTATTAACCCCGATACAACACAAGACGATGTGGTGGCAGTATTGGAGTCTATGCATTTAGATTAATAGAAGAAATTACATTATAAATAGAACACGATTTTAGTCAAAATTTATTATTTTAGTTCATGCAAAACACCGTTTTAATCCTCGATTTTGGTTCGCCTTACACCCAGTTAATTGCTAGAGATGTACGCGAACTACAGATATTCTGTGAAATCCATCCATACTATAACATTCCAGAAGACTTATCTGCTTATAAAGCGATAATTTTATCTGGTAGTTCAGCATACCTTAACGATAATGAAGCACCAATTATGGATTGGTCGGCTATAAAAGGAAAACTTCCTATCTTAACCATGGGGTATAGTGCCCAATTGCTTTTGCAAGAACTAGGAGGGAAACTATCGGGAAATCTAATAAAAGATAATCTTACAAAGAATTTATCAGTTAAAAAGGAAAGTGCCCTTTTAGCAGATTGTTCGTCCGAGAATCAAGTATGGACTGCATCTGGTTATGCAATAGAGGCTTTACCAGAGAATGTTATTTCGTTAGCTGAAATTGAAGGGCAAACTGCCGTGTTTAAAATAGCTGATGAAGCAATTTATGGTTTGCAGTTTTATCCGCAAGTATATTATACAACAGAAGGTAAAACGGTGCTTAAAAATTTCTTGGTAGATATATCTGGATTAAAGCAAGAATGGACCTCCGAATTATTCATAGATAAAACGGTTGCCGAACTCAAAGAAGAAATTGGCGATGGCAAAGTGGTATTAGGCTTGAGTGGAGGTGTTGACTCTACGGTAGCAGCTATCTTGTTGCACAAAGCTATCGGTGATAACTTATACTGTATATTTGTAAATAACGGCCTACTTCGTAAAAATGAGTTCAAAGGAGTTTTAAAACAGTATGAACATTTAGGATTAAATGTAAAAGGAGTAGATGCATCAGATAATTTCCTAGGTGAATTAAAAGGGGTAACCGATCCGGAAGAGAAGCGTAAAATAATCGGTCGTGTGTTTATCGAATTATTTGACCGTGAAGCAAATGCTATCAGCGGAGTAGAGTTTTTGGGTCAAGGAACCATTTATCCAGATGTTATTGAAAGCGTATCTGTAGTTAATAAAGGAGTAGCTGTAAAATCTCACCATAATGTTGGCGGGTTACCAGACTATATGAAACTTAAAATTGTTGAGCCATTGCGTATGTTGTTTAAAGATGAGGTACGAAGAGTAGGAGCAACATTGGGGATATCTAAAGATCTTATAGGAAGGCATCCGTTTCCTGGACCAGCTCTTGCAATTCGAATACTTGGTGATATAACACCAGAAAAAGTTGCTATCTTGCAAGAAGTAGATCATATATTTATCGATGGTTTAAGACGTTGGGACTTGTATGATAAGGTGTGGCAAGCAGGCGCAATTTTGTTGCCAATCCAAAGTGTAGGTGTAATGCATGATGAGCGTACGTACGAAAGTGTAGTGGCACTTCGCGCGGTACATTCTGTAGATGGAATGACGGCAGATTGGGTGCCTTTGCCAGATGCTTTCTTAAAGGAGATAAGCAATAGAATTATCCATGATGTAGATGGTGTAAACAGAGTGGTATATGATATAAGCTCAAAACCACCAGCAACAATTGAGTGGGAGTAGTTTAAGAATAATTTAATATCGTACTATGCAATTTGCGAGTAAAATCCAAGTTGTGAGTAGTACTAACTAAATAACTTTAGAAGTGAAACATTTTATATCTCTAGTAAGCCTGCTATTGTTTATTAGTTGTGGTACGATTATGCCACAACAGCAGCAATACAGGACTCATACAGTGGCCCAGGGTGAAACCGTTTATAAAATCGCTCATAAATATGGGGTGACAGAAGACGCCATACTAAAACTTAATCCAGAAGCAGAGAATGGGATTTACCCAAATACAGTGCTGAAAATTCCAAGAGAGTCATCGATATTTGATAATGCCGATGTTTACTTTAAAGAACATGAAGTGGCACCTAAGGAGACTTTGTACGGTATTGCAAAAGAGTATGGTGTAAGTGAAGCACTTATAAAAAAATACAATAAACACTTATACACCGAACAAATAAGGGCAGGAGAAACCATTCGCATACCTATAAAAAAGCGTAATGGCGCATGGGATGCAGAACAGGATTTAAATGAGAAGCCTAGAGATGGGGCAATTATTCATGTAGTGGAAGCTAAAGAAACCTTGAGCTCTATTTCTAGAAAATATAATGTTTCTGTAGCTGAATTAAGAAGCTTAAACCCTGAAATTGGTGATGTTCTTCCAGAAGGAATTGAATTGCTTATTCCTGTAGGACAGGAAATCGACAAAGAAGAAGGTTATGAGTACTATGAAGTACAACCTGCCGAAGGGTTTTTTAGCATCCAACGCCGTTTTGGTATCACAAAGGAAGAAATTATTGCACATAATCCGCTAGCAGGCGATGGTTTAAAAGCAGGCATGATCTTAAAAATACCTACGGAAGATTTAGAGGAAGATGGACTTTTATTAAAAAGTACCATTGTTGATTTAAGAGAGCATATCAAAAATAAATCTAATAAAAATATTGCATTGATGTTGCCACTTCGTTTGTCTAGGGTACAAGATATTGACTCTTTAGAAGCCAACACAAGGTTATTGCAAAACGATGCAACTTTACAAGTAGCACTAGACTTTTATAGAGGGGCTATTATGGCAGCAGAAGATGTAACCAACCTTGGCATTCCAGTAAATCTACGTGTTTTTGACACGGAAGGGTCGCCAAATAAAGTCTCGCAAATTATTTCTAGTAATAACTTTAAACAATATGATGCAGTTATTGGTCCTGTACTAGCATCGGAGGTAGAGCGTGCTGCTAATGATTTACAAAGAGAGGAAGTTGCTGTCTTTTCACCTTTGACTAATAGAACATCTTGGAATTATCGTAACTTATTCCAAACCTTACCAACAGACGAAGAGTTGGAAAACTTAATGTACACGTATATAGAGAAAGGATTTAAAGATAAAAACATTATTTTCATTACCGATTTGAATTCTAATAACACCAAGTACAACAGAATTCAAAACATAGTGCCAGGAATCACAACAGTGACACCTACGGAGAAAGGATTCCTCTATATAAATGAAATACAACCTCACTTATCGAAGGAGCAAACAAACTGGATAATTCTTGAATCTAAAGATCCACTTTTAGTTAGTAATGTTGTAGGAATGCTGAATGGGATAGTAAGAAATTACGATATGCAATTATTAACAACAAATAAGAACAGTGCATACGACTATCATGACGTTTCCAATAGTCACTTAGCGCGTTTAAAATTTACATTTCCATCGATAAACAAAAGTTCTACCTTAAATGAAGACTCTGAGTTTATTAAGAAATATAAAGAACGCTATCAATTAGAACCAAATCGTTATGTGGTTAGAGGCTACGACTTAACTTTTGATGTTTTATTGCGATTAGCATCCGATAAAACCATCTATAAAGCTTCTGAAGAACCCTATCTAACGGAGTATATAGAAAATAAATTCCAATACTTATCTAAATCAAGAAGTAGCTATAAAAACAAGAGTGGGTATATCGTTCAACTAAACGATGACTTAAATCTAGTTGTAATAGAGTAATAAATGCGTTACTTAACTTTATTTAGTAAGCTATTTGTTGCGCCTCTATTGGTTTTTATAACATCGGTTTCGGCCCAAGACACTATTTATTGGAACAAGCAACGTCCATTGGCATGGGAGGATTTTCAAGGCACTCCCGAAATGGATGAGGTAGAATCGGCCCAAGCTACAACAGGAGTCGCATTGGAGTTTCAATTCAGAGAAAACCCAGAAAATGATTCGTGGGAGTATAAGTATAGGGTGCATAGCTACTTCTTACCTGCATTATCTTGGTATAAAACCAATGATAAAAACTATTATTTGTTGGAGCACGAGCAAACCCACTTTGATATTAGCGAGTTGTTTGCAAGAAAGTTGAAGAAAGAATTGTCGGAACTAATACCATCTGAATCTTTAGGCGAGGATGCAGAGAAAATATATAATAGGATGCAAAAAGAACATGCATTACTACAAAATAAATATGATGCAGAAAGTAACCATTCCTTGAATGTCGATCGGGAATTGGAATGGCAGAAGAGAATTCAAGACTCCTTAAAAATATATCATGATTGGAAATAAGGAACACTTAGTGGAGCTAGCAAATTATAAAATGCCATTTGGTAGATTTAAAGGCAAGTATTTACTCTATGTTCCAGAGGCATATTACATATGGTACAAAGGAAAAGGATTTCCAGAAGGGAAACTAGGCAGAATGATGCAAGAGATGCATGAGATAAAAATTAACGGATTAGAGCATTTACTAATCCCTTTGATAAAAAAATAAAAAGCTGCCGAATATAATAACTCGACAGCCCTTTACTTAAGAGTAAGTAATTTGTTTTACTTACTCTTATCTCCCCAACAAAAACTAAAGTATATTATTTGGTTAGTTAGTTGAATAACAAAACACTTTAATTTTGAAAACAAGTTTTAATCAAACTAAAAAAATGAACTTATTGTTTTAAGAGATACTATTATCTATTAATTCATGTGTAATATCTGTAATGTTTTATTGGTATAAAATACCAAATGAGTAAACGGGGTGTTTGACTGAGTATTCGAGGAGGTTTACTTAGTATTCATTTTTTACCTCATTATAAAGATTTTAAAACTCAAGACTGAACGGATTATTTTTAAAGCAACTTATTTGTAAATAATACATGGAACACTATGGACTAAGCTTTTAAAAAGCCATCATTTTATAAAACTTGTGGAGTGATTGTAGGTTAATTCAAAAAACAGTGGTTCGTGGTTAGTGCATCGTTTATAATCCTTTTTCGAATTAGTCGGATAATAATCAATAAATTGGTACATTTGCATCCCGTAAGCAATAATTGACACTACACAGTATGGACACTACCAAGTATATTTTCGTTACGGGCGGCGTTTCCTCATCTTTGGGGAAAGGAATAATAGCAGCATCGCTTGCCAAACTATTACAAGCTAGAGGCTATAGCGTTACTATTCAGAAGTTAGACCCTTATATAAATATCGATTCTGGTATGCTTAATCCTTATGAGCATGGAGAGTGTTATGTAACAGAAGATGGAGCAGAAACGGATCTAGATTTAGGACATTATGAACGATTTCTGAATATATCTACCTCAAAAGCCAATACAGTAACCACTGGGAAAATATACCAAAGTGTAATAGATAAAGAACGTAGAGGTGGATTTTCTGGTAAAACAGTCCAGGTAGTTCCGCATATTACTGACGAAATAAAGCGTCGGATATTACAATTAGGAAAAGATGGAAAGTACGATATTGTAATAACGGAGATAGGAGGTACTGTTGGTGATATTGAGTCACTACCTTATATAGAAACCGTACGTCAATTACATTGGGAGTTAGAAGATGATAATGCACTTGTTATACACTTGACTCTAATTCCATATCTAGCAGCAGCTGGTGAATTAAAAACCAAGCCTACGCAACATTCAGTAAAAACTTTGATGGAGAGCGGAATTAAAGCCGATATCCTAGTGTGTAGAACAGAACATGAATTAGGTCTAGAGCTTCGTGAGAAGTTAGCTTTATTTTGCAATGTGAAATTAGAAGCGGTTATTGAGTCCTTAGATGCGTCAACCATCTATGAGGTGCCAAATTTAATGCAGCAAGAAGGCTTAGATTCCATCGTGTTAAAGAAATTGAACTTAAAGGATAAACAAGTTCCAAATTTAACCAGTTGGAATGCTTTCCTTGATAGACATAAAAATCCAAAAGATACGGTAACTATCGGTTTAGTAGGGAAATATGTAGAACTAATGGACTCTTATAAATCTATTTTAGAGTCTTTTGTTCATGCTGGAGCCCACAATGAAATTGCAGTAGATATAAAGCCTATTCACTCGGAGTTTTTAACAGAGAAAAATTTAGAAGAGCAGTTTAAAGGCTTAGATGCTATCTTTGTTGCACCTGCATTCGGAGAGCGAGGAATTCCAGGTAAGGTTTTAGCAAGTGAATATGCAAGGACTAAAAAGGTGCCATTTTTGGGTGTAGGAATGGGAATGCAAATGGCCGTAGTAGAGTATACTAAAAATGTTTTAGGAATGATCGATGCACATTCTGTAGAAATGCATCCTGAATCTAAATATCCGCTTTTCGATATAGAGCAAGAGAAGAAATTTTCCATAGGAATGGAGGATACCATGCGTTTAGGGTCATGGGAGTCTAATTTGGAGAAGAACAGTTTAATATATTCTATCTATAAAAAAGAGGTGATAAGCGAACGACACCGTCATCGCTATGAGTTTAATAATGAGATGCTTGAAACCTTGGAAGAAGCAGGCATGAAATTTACAGCAAGAAACAAGGAACATAATTTTGTAGATGCAGTAGAAATACCAAAACATCCATGGTATTTAGGAGTTTTGTTTCAGCCGGAATACAAGAGTACCGTAGAAGAACCACATCCATTATTTATTAGCTTCGTTAAAGCAGCCTACAAGAATAAACAAAGCAAATAAAAAACGATATTTTACCTCGAGGCGATGCCATCAAGGTAGTAATTTAGGACTTAATATTTACCATTAGACGCAAAGCGTCAGAAGAATTAAACCAGCCTTTTGCGTCTGTTAAAACAGTCGCAAAGGAAATTAAAAAACAAACGTAACTTTAATAGATTAGTAGTAAATGGAAGAAAAGAAGTTTGATGGCAAATCGATAATTGGCTTTGTGCTGATTGCAATTATAATGATCTGGATGCTGTACAATAATGCACCTACAGAAGAAGAGATTGCAGCAGAAAAAGCACGTACAGAACAATTAGCAAACGAAGAAGCAAAACATGGTGAAAAGGATACGATTGAAGCAGGAGGTGTTATCTCTGGTAACGAACTACCTATTCATCAAGCACAAGATTCATTAACTCAATCTAGACTGCAGAATGAATTAGGTTCTTTTGCCTATTCTGCTACGTTGCCATCCGCTACAGAAGAGGAAACGATTCTAGAGAATGATAAGTTATATTTAAAAATAAATAATAAAGGTGGCCAGATTACAGAAGCGCTTATAAAAGGTGAAGTAGCTTATGACGATTCCCCTATTTATTTGGTAAAAGATGCTAATGCTTCCTTGGGGTTACAATTCACATCTGAGAATAGAATTTTAAACACCACGGATCTATTTTTCGAGCCTGAGTTAACTAGTACAGATGATAGTCAAATATTGACTATGCGTTTAAAAGCTTCTGACAATCGTTATTTAGAGTATCGTTACGAGTTGCCTAACGACTCTTATATGATGGACTTCAGCATCCGCACCGTAGGTATGGACGGAATGCTTAACACCAATCAGCCAATTACATTAGATTGGGAGTTAAAAGGATATCGTCAGGCCAAAAGTATTACTTACGAAAATAGATATACCCGTCTAGTGTACGAACACGAAGGTAAAAAACACAGTAAATTATCGGCAGGACGTGATGGCGATAAAGTAGCAAAGGATGTAAGCTGGATGAATTTCCGTCAGCATTTCTTTAGCTCTTTACTACTTACCGACACCCCTTTCTCAGAAGTTCGATTTGAATCGGAGAACTTAGTGAAAGATGAAAGTATCGACACTATTTTCACTAAAAAGTACCATGCAGCAATGGCCTTAGAAGCTAAAGGAGGAGAGCTTAACTACAACATGAATATGTATTATGGTCCAACGGATTATAAGATATTTAAAAAATATGGTAGAAACCTCGACAACGCAATGCCATTAGGCTGGGGAATCTTTGGAGTTATAAACAAATATATTTTCATCCCGGTTTTTGGATGGTTAAGTAGTTTCCTGCCAGCAGGTATAGCAATTATTGTCTTAACCATTATTGTAAAAATTGCATTGTCACCTGTACAGTATAAGCAGTTCGTTTCGCAAGCTAAAATGCGCGTGTTACGTCCGGAGCTCGAAGCTATTAAAGAAAAGTACGAAGGCAATCAGATGAAAATCCAACAGGAAACTATGAAGTTGCAAAATGCTGCAGGCGCTAGTCCATTAAAAGGATGTTTACCTGCCTTGTTGCAATTACCAGTGTTCTACTCGTTGTTTACCTTCTTCCCAACCGCTTTTGATTTACGAGGGAAAGGCTTCTTATGGGCAGAAGATTTATCTAGCTACGATAGTGTATACGATTTACCATTCCATATTCCATTATATGGCGATCATATCAGCTTGTTCCCAATTTTAGCATCTATTGCAATATTTATTTATATGACGATGACTATGGGGCAAAACTTACAATCACAGCCACAGCAGCCAGGAATGCCGAACATGAAGTTTATGATGTATCTATCGCCACTTATGATGCTTATATTCTTTAATAACTATGCAAGTGGATTATCCTTGTATTACTTTGTGTCAAACTTGCTTACCATTGGGATTATGTTAGTGATTAAGCATGTTATAATCGATGAAGAGAAAATACATGCAAGTGTGCAAGAGAGTAAGAGTAAACCTAAAAAACAAAGTAGATTCCAGAAGCGTATGGCTACTATAATGGAGCAAGCAGAAGAACAAAAGCGTCTTCAAGAAGAAGCAAAACGTAAAAGGAAATAAAAGGTTATAAATAGATTGACTCAAGTCAATTAAATAATAAAGGCAATAGAAATTAAGATCTCTATTGCCTTTATTATTTTATTCTTATCAGTTAAGAAAGGCAAACTAGAATAGTAGCTATCTGTGGGTAGCTCTAGATTTACAACTGTATTTTAATTGAAATTAAATGATGATGAAAAGAATAAGAATATTTTCACTGCTGATAATTATTAGTTTTTTTGGATTTAGCTCATGTAAAAATATAGAGTCGGAGCCAAAAGAAGCCGTAAAGGAATTATCGCAAACCAATGTTTTTGAAAGTAATCCAGAGGATACGCTAGTTCAAATTACTTTAAATACCAATGATAAATTGAGATATGACGTAGGAGAAATTAATGTTTATGAAGGACAAACCATTCAGCTTACATTACGTCATAATGGCACCATGCCAGCTACCGCGATGGGCCATAATTTTGTGTTGAAAGATAATGATATCCCTTTATATGACTTCGGTGAAAAAGCTATGCGTTCTGTTCATACGGAATATCTTCCAGAAGAGAATGTGATGGTAGGCACCTCTATAATTGGTGGCGGCGAGAGTACTACTATAGAGTTTAAAGCACCAGCTAAAGGAAGCTATGACTACTTATGTACTTTTACAGGACATTATCCTGTTATGAATGGTACACTCATTGTGAAGTAAATGAAATTAATAGTAACTTTGTAGCCTTAAAAACAGAATAAAATGAAAAGGGTTGTAGTAGGATTAAGTGGGGGAGTAGACTCAAGCGTAGCCGCATACTTGCTAAAAGAGCAGGGCTATGAGGTGATTGGCCTATTCATGAAAAACTGGCACGACGATTCGGTAACCATCTCGGACGAGTGTCCGTGGCTAGAAGATAGCAACGATGCTATGTTAGTAGCACAGAAATTAAACATTCCATTCCAAACCGTAGACTTAAGTGAGGAATACAAAGAGCGTATTGTGGATTATATGTTCCGAGAATATGAAAAAGGACGTACACCAAATCCTGATGTGCTTTGTAATAGGGAAATAAAGTTCGATGTATTCCTTAAAATAGCATTAGATCTTGGTGCAGATTATGTTGCAACAGGACATTATTGTAGGAAAGATGAAATAATCCAGAATGGCGAGACTACCTATAGGTTGTTGGCAGGGAAAGATACAAGTAAGGACCAGTCCTATTTTCTATGCCAACTTTCGCAAGACATGTTAGCAAAAACATTGTTCCCTATAGGAGAGTTACAAAAAACAGAAGTACGAAAAATCGCAGCAGAGCAGAGTTTAATTACTGCCGAAAAACGTGACTCACAGGGTTTATGCTTTATTGGAAAAGTGCGTTTACCTGATTTTCTACAGCAACAGCTAAAAACGAAAGAAGGAAAAATAATTGAAGTGGCTGCATCTCATGATAAATATCAGATGAATGGTGCACCTAAAAACTTTGATAATTTACATGACAAAGCAGTATACCATAGCCAGAAATACGAATACCAACCAACCGAAGGGAAAGTTGTAGGCACCCATATCGGTGCTCACTTTTTTACCAAAGGTCAACGAAAAGGTCTTGCTGTAGGTGGAACTAAAGAACCATTGTTTGTAATTGAAACCGATGTAAAAGAAAATATAATTTATGCAGGTCAAGGAAAGGATCATCCAGGCTTACATAGAAAAGCATTACTGGTACATTCCGATGAGGTGCATTGGATTCGCCCAGATTTAGCATTAGAGCTAGGAGAAACAATGGAGGTGCAAGCTCGTATTCGCTATCGTCAACCGCTTTGTAAAGCACAATTATATCGAGCGGAAGAGGGGACTTACGTATTGTTTGAGGAATCACAAACAGCAATAACGGAAGGACAGTTTGTCGCTTGGTATCTAGATGACGAGCTAATAGGTAGTGGCGTAATCGGATAAGTAGACTTGAAAATATGGCATTAGTTTAGCTATGCCAATACATAAACCAAAGCTTTGTTAGTAGATAACTTATATTTGCTAGGCAAAGCTTTCATTTTAAGATTATTTAAAAAATGCAGAATAGAATAACAGAAGTATTTGGAATAAAATATCCTATTGTACAAGGAGGCATGATTTGGAATAGTGGATGGCGCTTGGCCAGTGCAGTTAGTAATGCTGGTGGTTTAGGATTGATAGGTGCAGGCTCCATGTATCCAGATGTTTTGCTAGAACATATTCAAAAGTGTAAAAAGGCTACCGATAAACCTTTCGGTGTAAATATCCCAATGCTTTATCCAAATCTGGAAGAGATTATTCAAATTGTTATAAAAGAAGAGGTTCCTATTGTATTTACTTCTGCAGGAAATCCAAAAACCTATACCGCAAAATTACAATCTCATGGCATTAAAGTAGCACATGTAGTAAGCAGTGTTTATTTTGCTTTAAAAGCCCAAGAGGCCGGGGTAGATGTAGTAGTTGCCGAAGGATTCGAAGCGGGTGGACATAACGGAAGAGAAGAAACTACCACGCTTACTTTGATTCCAGCAGTAGCAAAAGAACTGAACGTACCGCTTTTGGCAGCTGGAGGAATTGCTACAGGACAAGCAATGTTGGCTACTATGGTATTAGGTGCAGATGGAGTACAGGTTGGAAGTAGGTTTGTTGCTAGCGAGGAGTCTAGTGCGCACGAAGCATTTAAGCAACGAGTGGTAGAAGCAAAGGAAGGCGATACTATTTTAACTTTAAAAGAGTTAGCACCAGTTCGATTAATAAAAAACAAGTTCTACGAAGAGATAGAAGCGCTTTATGCCCAAAGTCCTACTAGAGATCAGTTGATTGAACTATTAGGTAGGGCGCGAGCTAAACGTGGTATGTTTGAAGGAGATTTAGAGCAGGGAGAACTGGAAATCGGACAGGTCTCAAGTCAACTAGATAGTATTTTACCTGCAGGGGAAATTGTAGAAAATATGATGAAAGAATTTTATGAGGCTAAGGAAAGAGCCGCTAGTTTATAAAATCGATAAAACTAATCATCTAATAAATCAGGACGGAGTTTTTTAGTTCTTTTTAAAGCTTCGTCCTCTCTCCACTTTTCAATTTTAGCAAAATTTCCACTCAGTAGCACATCTGGAACTTTCCATCCTTTATATTCTGCAGGGCGTGTGTAAATTGGTGGGGCTAATAAATCATCTTGAAATGAGTCGGTCAAAGCGCTTGTTTCATCGCCTAAAACACCTGGCAACAAGCGAATTATAGCATCGCTAACTACTACAGCGGCTAGTTCACCACCACTTAGTACATAATCGCCAATAGATATTTCTCTTGTTATAAATTGATCGCGAATGCGTTGGTCAACGCCTTTATAATGACCACAAAGAATCATAATATTCTTTTTTAACGACAACTCATTGGCATGGCCTTGTTTAAAAGGCTCTCCATCTGGTGTCATATATATTATTTCATCGTAATCGCGTTCCGATTTTAGCTTAGTAATACACTTATCGATTGGTTCTATCATCAAAACCATCCCTGCACCGCCACCGTATTGGTAATCATCTATTTGCTTGTAATTATTGCTAGAATAGTCGCGTAGATTATGAATGTGTACCGAAACAAGACCTTTTTCTATTGCTATTTTTAGAATAGAAGATTCAAAGGGACTAGTTATAAGATCGGGTACAGCGGTAAGAATATCGATTCGCATAAGAGATGTATTTTATCGGTTGCAGACAAAACTAAATAAAAAAACGATGGAGGAGCGAACTCCTTCCATCGTTTTATAGGTTTTACGTTGTTTTAGTAATAGGTAAAACGACGTACTTGTGCAATATACTTAGCAAGACGAACTACTTGATGGCTATAACCATACTCGTTATCGTACCAAATATAAAGAACAGCATTTTTACCATCACTGTTTACTATGGTAGCTTTACTGTCGTAAATAGATGCAGCAGAACTACCTATGATGTCGTTAGATACCAATTCGTTGCTGGTAGAATATTGAATTTGCTCTACTAGGTCTCCTTGTAGCGCACTGTCTTTCATTAAGTTATTCATCGCCTCCAAGTCTGTTTCTTTTTCTAACTCTAAATTAAGAATAGCTAAAGAACCGTTTGGTACTGGAACACGAATTGCATTGGAGGTTAGTTTACCTTCTAATGCTGGTAATGCTTTTGCTACTGCACTTCCTGCACCTGTTTCAGTAATTACCATATTCATCGCTGCAGCACGTCCTCTACGGTACTTACTGTGCATATTGTCTACCAAGTTTTGGTCGTTGGTATAAGCATGAATCGTTTCTAGATGCCCTCGTTTTACGCCATATGCTTCATCTACTACTTTCAGTATTGGTGTAATAGCGTTTGTTGTACAAGATGCAGCAGAGAAAATATTTACTTTCTTCGGATCGTGCTCTAGGTGGTTTACGCCATGAACAATATTCGGTATTCCTTTTCCTGGTGCGGTTAGTAATACCTTATCTGCTCCTTTTGCCTTTAAGTGTAATCCAAGTGCTTCCTCATCTCTAAATGCACCGGTATTGTCTATAATAAGAGCATCTTTTATTCCGTACTTAGTATAGTCTATTTCATCTGGGCTATTTGCCGAGATAACTTTAACAGGAATGCCATTAATAATAAGTGATTGACTTTCTATATCGGCCTTTACTGTACCAGGGAATGATCCGTGTACAGAGTCTTGCTGCAATAAAGAAGCACGTTTCTCTAGAACCTGCTCATTTATGTCACCTCGAACCACTATAGCACGAAGACGTAATTGAATTCCATTTCCAGTTAGTGTAATAATTTCTCTTGCTAGCAAACGACCAATTCGTCCAAATCCATACAATACTACATCTTTAGGGGTAATATCATCATTAGATGCCCCTTTAAAAGTCTTGGCTACAAATGCAGTTGCGTTTTGATGTTCTGCACCTTCTGCGAGATATTCGTAAGTAAGCTTTCCTATGTCTATTCTTGCCGGACAAATATCTAAGGTTTGAATGGCCTTAGCGACTTCAACCGTATCAAAAATAGAGATAGACTTTCCTACAAAGTCTTCTGCATACTCATGTAGATGTAGTATTTGACTAACATTTCTATCTACAATTTGATTTCGGAAAAGAACTAATTCAATAGATCTATCATACCATAAATCTCCTACAATTTGAATTAACTCTACCGTAGCTTTACGGCGATCAGTTTGGTGAGAAAGCTGCTTCTCATACGTTTCCTCAAAACTCATAATAGTTGTGTTGTTTAAAAAGGTTTAAATTTTCATGCAAAAATAACACTTTATATGCATTTTGTTAGGATGTTTTAAAAATAAAATCGTCTGTGCATTTTTGCACAGACGATTAGGGTTTTAATAATGTATTAAATTATCGGAAAATGAAAGTATGCGTTTCGCCAGATTGCGTTTTAAATTGTATGGCAAGGCTTTCTCGAGGGCTACGGTTTTGCAGAATGGATTTAACGTTGGCTACACTGTTAACCTCTTTATCATTTATCTTGGTTATAATGGCTCCTTCTAATTGATAAGAACGAAGTTCGGGCGCTAAAACACCAGAAATCAGTACACCATTCTTTAGTCCCTGTTCTTTTAATAACTCTTTAGGTGCTTCCTTTACTTCTATTCCCAATTCTGGAATAGCGTGTTTCTCTACTTTTAATAAAGTTACTTTCATTTGAATATTTTCATCACCACGAAGAACGTGGAGTTTTACTTTATCATTTGGTCGTTTGGAATTTAAATAACCTGTAAGATCGGAGAACTTACTTATTTGTATGTTATCAATCTTTTGAATTACATCGCCTATTTCAACTCCAGCTTTAGCAGCACCACTTTCAGCTTCTATACCTCCTACATACACTCCTTGCGTGGAAGAAACCCCAAGTTCTTTGGCTATTTTAGAGTTTAATTCTGAACCACTAATCCCTAATAAAACGCGCTGAACATTTCCATACTCGAGAATATCTTCTATTACTTTTTTGGCAATATTACTAGGTACTGCAAAAGCATATCCTACATACGATCCGGTTTCGGATGTGATAGCAGTGTTTATTCCTATTAAATCTCCATTAGCATTTACTAAAGCACCACCGCTATTACCTCGGTTTACTGCCGCATCGGTTTGAATAAAAGAAGATGGTGATTTATCGAAGTTGTGTAAGTTTCTAGCTTTAGCACTTACAATTCCAGCGGTTACCGTTGAGTTTAAATTAAAAGGATTTCCTACTGCTAAAACCCATTCGCCAAGTCGTATAGTATCGGAATCTCCAAAAGGTATATATAAAAAAGGTTCGTCCCCGTCTATTTTTAACAAAGCAATATCGGTGGTAGGATCGGTACCTACAACGGTCGCTTCGTAAATCTCATTGTTATTTAATGTGATTTCTAATTTAGTAGCGTTTTCTATAACATGGTTGTTGGTTATAATATATCCGTCTGGTGAAATAATTACACCGCTACCTGTACCAACTCGCGCTCTTGGTTGACCGCCTCCATAGAAAAACTCAAAGAGGTTTCTTGGCTGATTGTCTACTATAGATGTATTTTTAACGTGTACAACAGCATTCACTGTTTCTTCAGCAGCTCTAGTTAAATCTGGTGTCTGATAGGGTACAGTTTCCCGATACTGAGTAGGAAATACCCTAATTCCAGATTCATCGGTCTGAACAATAGGAGTGGGTTGGTTGGTTTCAAAAAAATATTTGTAACCTAGCAGAGTCAAGGCTCCAGCTAGTAAGGCTATAAACACTAAACGAAAATTGTTTTTTGTCATAACTAGTCTATTTATTTTGAGGGTTAACGAATTATATAATTTAAATCTATATAGTTGCTTATTTTAGAATAATTAAAGAACAGTGAATTAACAAACAATTAACTGGACCTGTTCTAAAACTACACGCTTTACATTTGATATCTTTGCCACACGAATAGAACATTTTGCAATTAGCAAGTTACCAAAATCGAGTAGTTGGTTGAAAATTAACATTAAGTCTAAGATAAATACTGCTTTAGAAGTATTCAAAAGTTGTGCCATTGACGATTTGACATAAAAAGGAGTAATTATCCCTTGATGAAATACGGTCCGATATGGTATTTTACAATGGGCAATGTGAAGATAGAATGCTAAATACATGGTGCCAACTGCATCTACATTTGCTTTTGTAACATTTTTAGTAGAGAACATTTTATTGTTATATATCAAAATAGATTGCGTAAAGTGCCTATATATAAGAAATCATGTATACTTGCAAATGCTTCGACTACTTTGAATTTTAATAGAGTAATGGGAGAGTTGGTGTTTTAGGAATACGGCGTTTGTAGAAATCTGGTTTAATTTGGAAAGCAAAGTCAAGTTTTAAATGTAATATGGAAGAGATAAACACATTGGAAGGTGAGAAGATATTTTTGAGGGCTTTAGAGCCAATGGATTTAGACTATTTGTATAAAGTAGAAAACAATGAGGCTATTTGGGAAGTAAGCAATACGCATGCACCATTTTCTCGTTTTATACTATCGCAATATTTAGAAAATGCTCATTTAGACATATACGAGGCGAAACAACTTCGCATGGTTATTTGTGAGAATGAAACTAAGGAGCCAATAGGCTTTGTAGATCTTTTCGATTTTGAGCCTAGACACTTTAGAGTAGGAATAGGAATAGTGATCGATGAAGAGAAGGATAGACAAAAAGGCTATGCATCCGAAGCTATAAAGCTTTGTGTAGGTTATGCCTTTACGCATGCTAATGTGCATCAAGTACATGCTACGATAACCGAGGATAATATGGCTAGTATAAAGCTTTTTGAAAAAGCAGGTTTTACTAAATCAGGAGTGAAAAAAGATTGGATTTTCCAACAAGGAGAGTTTAAAGATGAATTTATATATCAATTGATTAAGGATGTACATTAAAAGAATTTTATGGGGTGTCGCTTTATTGGGACTGGTTATTATGGGAGTTTTCTCTTACTATGTGTATAAGACTGTTCTGGTACCCAATACCACTTTCGAACAAGAAACTGCACAAGTGTTTATTGCTACCAACTCTTCTATGAAAGACGTATTAGAAGTAATGGAGCCATTGGTTAAGGATGTTCATAGTTTGGAGATTGTTGCCGATCAAAAAAAATACAGCAGTAATATCCGTCCGGGTCGCTATATTATTAAGAAGGATATGACCAATCTTGAGATTATTGATGTATTACGCAGTAAAAACGAGCCGATTTCTTTGAAGTTTAATAATCAAGAACGACTAGAGAATTTAGCAGGTCATGTAGCCAAACAAATTGAAGCTGATAGTTTAGAGTTGATTGAAGCTATGCAAGACACCGTTTTTTTAAAGAAAGAAGGACTAGACATTACCAATGCACTAGCTATGTATATTCCAAATACATATGAGTTTTATTGGAATACCTCAGGCGAGCAGTTTCGCGATAGAATGAAAAAGGAATACGATAGATTCTGGAATGAACGTCGTCAAAATGCAGCCAAAGAGTTAGGGTTACAACGAGAAGAGGTGATTTCACTTGCAGCTATAGTACAGAAGGAAACTGTAAAAGTAGAAGAGCGTCCAAAAGTAGCTGGAGTATATTTAAATAGATTAAAGTTAAATATGAAGCTACAAGCCGATCCTACGGTTATTTATGCCATAAAGGATACAGATAATGATTTTGATCAAGTGATTAAGCGTGTGCTATACCAACATCTTGAAATTGATTCTCCATATAACACTTATATGTACGCAGGTATTCCTAAAGGAGTGATTGCCATGCCAGATATTTCATCTATCGATGCGGTTTTATTTCCTGAGAAACACAATTATTTATATTTCGTAGCCGACACTTCTAACTTTGGCTATCATATTTTTGCAAGAAGTCATGCCGAACACATTCGAAACAGACAGCAATATATACGGTGGATATCCCAACAAAAACTGTAATAAACCCTAGCTTTCTGTTCTCTTAAAATTTTGTTTCAAAGCGTTAAACATACCTAAGGTTTTAGCATATTGTAAAATATTCGTAAGTTTGCCTAATTATCACCAATAATAGATGTTGAATCTAGGTGGAAATTAATTATTATGAATAAAATAGTAAATGCGTTTTTGCTTGTTATAGCAATCGCTTTTCTTTGGGCATTACAAGCTTGTGTATCTAAAGAAAGCTTTAGTCTAAGTGAAAAATGGTATGTTGATTCAGGTTTACAGTATAAAGTTCTGACCTTAGAAGATGCAAAGGAAAGTTTGAATTCAACAAATGTTTTACAATTAGGAAAAACTTACGTTGGTTTTAAAGAAGCACTTGCTTTCAAAGAATCGCAAGGGATTTATGATATAATAAATAGCTACGGTTACGTTGGAAAGTACCAATTTGCTCCTAACTCGTTAAATGCTATAGGTATTACCGATATCGAAGAGTTTAGAAAGAATGCCAAACTTCAGGAAGAAGCCTTTTTAGCCTATACGGCAAGAAATAAATGGTTGCTTAGGAATTATATAAATAAATACGAGGGCGAAGTAATAAATGGTGTCGAGATAACCGAGTCTGGGGTTTTAGCAGCAGCGCATTTGGCTGGGGCAGGAAACGTTAGGAAGTTTTTACGTACTCGTGGTGCGCATCAAGTAAACGATGCTTTTGGTACTTCATTACAATACTACTTAAAGCGTTTCTCTGGATACGATACATCGTTTATCCCAGCAGATAAAAATGCGATTGTTAGTATTTAAAAGACCGATCTTTTTGAAATAGGAATATACAAGGCCTTTTGTGTAAATCAGGTGTATTACCAATCCATTTACCAACAGGCTTTGTTTCTATATATTCTGTATCCATATTTAAATCGCAAGCAATACAAAGCTTAGTATTCGGATGTAATGCCTGAAGTAGAGATTTCAGCATATCGTTATTCCGATAGGGCGTCTCTATAAATAACTGTGTTTGATTAGATGCTTCTGAGTCACTCTCCAACTTACGAATGACTCTTCTTCGTTGGTTCTTGTCGATAGGTAAATATCCATGAAACGAAAATGATTGACCATTTAATCCACTTCCCATCAACGCTAAGAGAATAGAGGATGGGCCAACAAGAGGAACTACTTTTATACCATTCTCATGTGCTTTTGCTGCAATTTCAGCACCAGGATCTGCTACTCCCGGACATCCAGCGTCGCTTATCATTCCCATAGAGTGACCAGCTAAGCAAGGTGCGAGCATAGTATCCATTTCATGAGGCTCGGTAAATTTATTTAAGCTTTGGAGCTTTAATTCACTTTGTGGCTTTTCTGGGCATATTCTTTTTATAAAACGACGACCAGCCTTTTCATTTTCAACGATAAAATGATCTAACTTTAAAATAGTCTTCCTTACCAGTGGCGATAAATTATCTAGCGATGAGGTATCGCCAAGGGGCTGAGGAATCATAAAAAGCTTACCCTTTGTAGTGGTCATTATATCGGTAATGAAATTAATTCGACAGTTTTTCTGCTACTATTTCGAATGCTTCATCTAGCATTTTATAGACTTTAATAAAACCTGAATCTCCACCGTAATAAGGGTCTGGAACCTCTAGGTTTTTACCAGGTGAAACTTCGTTTAAAATTCGTTCTACTTTCTTTTTATCTGCTTCATTTCTTGCAAGAGCAATAACATTCTCGTAATTGGAATTATCCATTACATAAATCTTATCAAATCTATCGAAGTCCGACACAGTGAATTGTCTGGCCTTTTGATGGGATATATCGATTCCAAACTGCTCTGCAACTTCAATACTTCTTGGGTCTGGTTGTTTTCCTACATGCCAATCGCTGGTGCCAGCAGAGTCTACTAGCACTTTGTCGGCATCTACTTTAGAAGCAAGAATACCTTCTGCCAATGGCGATCTACAAATATTGCCAAGACAAACCATCAATACTTTCTTTTGCATGGAAATATATTTTACTTAGTTGTGCATGGTGAGCTTTTTATCTAGCTCGTCTACATATTTTTTAAACTCTTTATCGGTCGAGCTTAAATTATCTACTGTTCTGCATGCATGAATTACAGTAGAGTGGTCTCTTTTTCCGGTGTGAGAACCAATGGAAGCAAGAGATGCTTTTGTGAACTTCTTGGCGAAATACATCGAAATTTGCCTAGCTTGAACAATATGACGCTTTCTTGTTTTTGATTTAAGAGTTTCTACATCTAAATCGAAATAGTCGCTTACGATTTCCTGGATGAAATCTATAGACATTTCTTTTTTGGTAGTCTTAACGTAACTCTTAATAATTCGCTTAGCAAGGTCTATTGTTACCTCTTGTTTATCTAGCGTAGCATGTGCTATTAAAGAGATAAGTGCTCCTTCAATTTCACGAACATTGGTGGTAATATTGTTGGCTAGATAGTCGATTATTTCCTCTGGCATTTCCACACCATCCTGATAAAGCTTATCTAGAATAATTCGTTTACGCGTATCGAAGTTTGGATTATGAAGTTCTGCCGATAAGCCCCACTTAAATCGAGACAAGAGTCGCTTTTCAATATCCATCATATCTACTGGAGACTTATCACTTGTCATCACCACTTGTTTTCCGTTTTGATGTAAGTGATTAAAAATATGGAAAAACACTTCCTGAGTTCCAGCTTTCCCCGATAGCATTTGAATATCGTCTACAATAAGTACATCTATTACTTGGTAAAAGTGTATAAAGTCGGTACGAGCATTTCTACGTACAGCATCAATGTACTGTTGAGTAAACTTTTCTGAGGTAATGTATAGCACTGTTTTTTCTGGATGCTTTTCTTTTACCTCGAGTCCAATTGCCTGTGCTAAATGCGTTTTACCTAATCCAACACCACCAAAAATCAAAAGAGGGTTAAACGATGTTCCTCCAGGTTTGTTTGCAACAGCCATTCCTGCCGATCTAGCAAGTCGGTTGGATTCGCCTTCTAGAAACCTATCAAAATTATAGTTTGGGTTTAGCTGGGCATCGATTTTTATATTTCTAATGCCAGGTATGACAAACGGGTTCTTTATCGTGTCATCATCTTTTTTCCTCGGTGGAAGATCAACGTCTTGCGAACGTGGTTTCTGTCGATTTGAGCTAGGTAGGTTTTCTGTATAAGGTGCTTTATTGCCATAGGTGTTTTCCATCTTTATGGCATAAACCAACTTTGCATTAGGGCCTAACTCTTTTGTTAATGCTACTTTTAGTAACTTAACGTAGTGTTCTTCTAACCACTCGTAAAAGAATTGGCTAGGAACTTTTATATGTAGAGAATCATCGACCAATCGAACAGCCTTAATAGGCTCAAACCACGTAATATACGCTTGGGAAGAAACATTATCTTGGATAAATGCTAAACAGTTACTCCAAACTGATTCCGCAGTTCTTTTGGTCATTATAAAAATATGGTTATCGATTGATTATTTAATTTCCGTAAAAGTAAAACCAAAATATGACAATTTTGGAATATTTAGGCCTTACTTTTGAATTGCAAATATGTGAACAAAATAGGGAACAAAAAAATGGAAATTCGCTTGACATTTCATTTTTTTTTGTCCATGAGAAGGTAATATTTTAACTTCGTATACAATTATTTTGCAATCTAAACGAATATACAAAAATATGTTAAGTAAAGCGATAGAAATTAGAATTAGATATGGCGAAACCGATGCCATGGGAGTGGTGTATTATGGCAACTATTCACTATACCTTGAAGAAGGGAGAACCGAGTGGCTACGCGACATTGGGTACACTTACAAGGGGTTGGAGGATTCGGGTATTATGCTTCCAGTAGTACAGTTAAAAATAGATTATAAACACCCTGCAGGCTACGATGATCTTATTCGAGTTACAACCCGATTAAAAGAGTTACCAACCGCTAAAATTACATTTCTGTATGAGGTTCATAACCAAGAAGAACGGTTGCTTTGTAAGGCGGAAACTTCCCTTGCATTTGTCGACAAAAAAACTGGTAAAATAAGACGTGCTCCAGACTACTTAATCAAGAGGATAAAAGAGCTAGTTTAGAATCATTCTAAACTTTTTATTTCTACTTTGTAAATGCTCTCGAAAAGTTGAAAAATCTTTTCTGCATCTTTCTTACGAACCGCAATGTCGATTTCAGCATCTAGACCTAAATTTTGATCTATGATTTTTAAATCTTTGTCCTTAATCGTACGCATTACGATATCCATTTCTGGGTAGTCAAACTTAAGGCGAAATGGTACATCTATGGTGCGTTCTACAATATTCGACGCTTCTAAGGCTAGTTGCGCACTGGTTTTATATGCTTGAATTAAGCCACCCACACCTAATTTTGTCCCACCAAAATATCGAACCGACACCACCAAAACATTGGTGAGGTCAAAAGCTTGAATTTGTCCATAAATCGGCATTCCAGCACTATTAGATGGTTCGCCATCGTCATTAGCCCGATAATGCTCGTAACCTTTTCCTAATTGCCATGCGTAACACCAGTGGCGTGCACTGTGATGTTCTTTTTTTAACGCATCAAGGTGCTCCTTTATTTGATCTTCATTGGTAACGGGAAAAGCAAAGCCTAAAAACCTACTTCCTTTTTCTCTGTATAAGGTTTCAGGGGAAGGTTTTGTAATCGTGCGGTACGTATCTCTAATTTCATCCATAGATTTGCAAAGATACAAAATCTATAAGATTTATGTGCAAAGTAGAATATTCTAAAAGCAATTGAATAGGGGGTTGTGCTTTTAATTTGCTATAAACCCAGTTGCAATTCCAATTTGTAGAAGAATCAGTAGAATTCCTACACAGACTATAGTTAAAAGAATTAATCTCTTTCGCCAAGACACTTTAATGTTTTTAATGCGATAGAGTCTGTTAATTAGAAATACTGGTAGAAATAACACCAAAAACACCAAAGGAATAGCAGCATAACCTAAAGCTAGAACAAATCCTTCTGGATAAAACAAAGCAAAAGTTACTGGCGGTACAAAGGTCAATAGGCTTACAATAAAGGTTTTATTTATTTGCTTGTGCTTTACCGTCAGGTCGGCTATATAGTCAAAAAGACCTAGAGATACTCCTAAGAAGGAGGTGACGAGTGCTGCTGCTGCAAAAACATTAAACGAAATATTTATGATGGGTAGCTGCACCATTTTTCTTATCGCTACTAATAATCCTTGAATGCTAGATTGGTTTTCAAGGATGCTTAAAAAAGCATACTGCTCTATGCTTCCCAGTACCATAAGCTGCCATAGTAAATAAATAGCTAAGGGAATAGCACTGCCTATTATTACAATGCGCTTTAGTTTTCGTTGATCACCGTCCATATAATCCACTATGCTAGGTATGTTCACATGAAAGCCGAAAGAGGTAAATATCACTGGGAGAACTAAAAGTATGGACGCTTTGCTTATCGGTAAACTAAGCAAGTTTACATAGTGTATTTGAGGGGCCAACAAAACTAATACAATCGTTAGAAAGATAATTTTGATGATGAAAATCCATTTATTAAAAACATCTATAATCCTTGTGCCTAAAGATACGATACTGCCAAATAGCAATGCAAAAAGTAGAATCCCCAATTCCGGCGGAACTTTTATATTTAGCCACTGACTCATGTTTTCGGTAAGCACATCTCCTCCTCCAGAAATGTAAGCAGCTAACAAAGCATACATCAATGCCATCATGCATATACCTGTAGTAAGGCTTGCCCAGTTCCCTAAATATTTATGAGTGAGGGTGTTGAAGCCTTCTTTGATGGAAGTGTATTGATAAATCTCAACAAATAGTAATGCGGTGTAACTCATTATAAGCCAAACGCCGATTAAAATGAGTGCAATTGCTCTGTATCCAACTGCAGCCGATATAATGGGCATGGCCAACATGCCGCCGCCTATTGTAGTTCCCGCTACAATGAGAATGCTTCCAAAAAACTTGTTTTTCAATGTAATGATGGTTTATTGTTGCTTAGGTAGTTTCTAAATTCGAAACTCCTTGAAACACATGAAAAGAAGAGATTAATTTTACCTAGGTTTTTACAATCTACAAGGATATAATCAAAACTTCTTTTTTCGAAACTAATACTATTCTTGCATTATATTTTTATAATAGGACAAAGAATCTTCACCAGAGTTTTTTACCATATATGGAAAGGTGTTTAATTTGGGTTGCGAGATTCCCCTTTTCAGCAAACTTTCTCCTGTGAATACACGAGCTTCATCCCATAGGTTTGCATCAATAAAACTTTGTAATAATTTTGTACCACCTTCGATTAGAATGGATTGCAATTGGTTTTCATAGCAATAAGCTAGGATTTGCTCTGGAATGCTTTTAGACCAATCTATTTTTTCATAATGAAGGTTATCGAGAGATTTTTTTGATTTGGATGTGAAAACGACGGTTGGGATATCGTTTTTTAATAAAGCATGACCACTAGGTGTTTTTAAATTTCTGTCTATAGTTAATCGCACAGGATTATTGCCATACACCTCACGCGTATCCAACCGTGGATTGTCTTTTATGACAGTATTAGTTCCTACCAAAATACTAGCCTCTTGGCTGCGCCAAACATGCACTAGTTGTTTGGAAATAGGCGTGGTGATCCAAAAAGGCTTCCCTTCGTCTTGCTCTAAGGGTGCGATGTACCCATCCTTAGTCGCAGCCCACTTCAGCAGTATATATGGTCGCTTTTTCGTATGGAACGTAAAGAACCTTTTGTTTAGCTCATCGCATTCTAATTTGCAAACTCCGCTTTTTACTTGGATACCTGCTTTTTTTAGTCGCTTTACACCTTTCCCAGAAACATTAGGATGAGGATCGGTGCTACCGACTACGACTCGAGGAATTTTATTTTCTATAATTAAATCCGAGCAAGGAGGGGTTTTTCCAGTATAACTGCAAGGTTCTAAACTCACATACAGGGTAGCTTCCGATAATAGCTTTTTATCTTTCACAGAGTTTATAGCCATTACTTCGGCATGGGGTGTCCCGCTTTTATAGTGCCAACCTTCCCCTATGATTTTTTTGTTGTGCACAATTACACAGCCTACCATTGGATTGGGATAGGTGGTGCCAAAACCATTTTTCGCTAATTGAATACAGCGTAAAATATACTTCTTGTCTTCTAGTGAAGTGTTGTTCATTTATAGAAAGTTTATTGGACAAAAATACAAGAAAATAAATCAACCTTATTTTAATAGAAAATAAAGGTTCCTTTATGATGGATAAGATGTTGTTAGAAGCAAACCACCAACGAGAATATTTAATTTTAGTTGGTGCTTAGAGGGAAATACAGTTTATTAAATGCTAATTTTGTTATCCAAAATTTTAAACAGTGAAGCTAATTGAATTTAGGCAAGAGTTTTATAACCGACTGCAAGCTATTTATCCAAAAACAGAAATAGCAGGTATGTATGGAATATTGCTCGAAGATTGTATGGGTATCAGTCGTGTAGAAGCAGCCTTGCGTGCTCACGAAATAATACCGGATTCGGAGTTGGACCAATTGCATAGGGTGTTGGATAGATTATCAAAACAAGAGCCTATTCAGTATATTCTTGGCAAAACTAGTTTCTACGGTTTATCGTTAAACGTAAGTCCAGCTACGTTAATACCAAGACCAGAGACAGAGGAGTTGGTGTCGTGGATTTTATCGGATTTAGATGCAAAAACTACTAAGGTTAAGGGAGTAGATATTGGCACAGGAAGTGGTTGTATTGCTTTAGCTTTAAAAAACAATTTGGCAAATGCAGAAATAACCGCTGTAGATGTTTCAAAAGAAGCACTTGAAGTAGTAAGGCAAAATGTAAAGGAATTGGGATTACCAATGGAAGTTTTACAACTAGATATTTTAAAAAACAGCCTGCCAAAAGAAGGGTTGGACTTTATAGTTTCCAATCCACCTTATGTATGTGAAACTGAAAAATCAGAAATGCGAGCAAATGTTTTGGATTACGAGCCCGACTTAGCTCTGTTTGTTGAGGATTCCAATCCACTTATATTTTACGACAGAATATTGGATGTGGCTAAGGAATCGGTAAAAGAAGAGGGGAGTGTTTATTTTGAAATCAATGAACGCTTTGCAGAAGATATTATAAAATTAGCCAAAGAAAAAGGCTGGAAGAATAATCAAGTAAAAAAAGATATCTTTGGCCGAGATCGAATGATGCGTTGCCGAAGATAGAAATGATGCTTAAGGCGTCAGTTAGACTCTTTAAATAGAATAAAATAGTAAACAGATATAGAGTAAGTAAATGAATATGCAAGTAAAACAAAGGATAGAAGCTTTACGAAAGGAATTACATGAACATAATCACCGATATTATGTGTTAGATAACCCTTCGATATCGGATTACGAGTTTGATAAGCTTTTGGAAGAACTTCAGGAATTAGAAAAGCAACATCCCGAGTTCTTAGATCCCAACTCACCTACCATGCGCGTAGGCGGATCGATCACCAAGCTTTTTCCTACCGTAGTGCACGACACCCCAATGTATTCGCTTTCCAACTCTTATTCTGTAGACGACATGAGGGATTGGGAAAAGAGAGTGCAGCGAAGTATTGGTGGTGAGGTAACGTACTCTTGCGAATTAAAATTTGATGGAGCCTCAATAAGTATTATCTACGAAGACGGAAAGTTACTACGTGCTGTAACTCGTGGTGATGGAACTCAAGGCGACGATGTAACCAATAATATTAAAACCATTCCTTCTGTACCTTTAGTACTGCAAGGTGATTATCCTTCGCGTTTCGATGTGCGAGGAGAGATTATAATGCCTTTATTAGGATTCGCTGAGTTAAATAGAGCGCGAGAAAAAGAAGGATTAGATTTATTTAGAAACCCAAGAAACACTGCCTCAGGCACTCTAAAACTGCAAGACAGTACAGAGGTTTCCAAACGACCATTGGACTGTTTTATCTTTGCTATAGTTTCCGATGAGCATATCGGAGATTCGCACGTGGAATTATTGAAAAAAGCCAAGTCATGGGGCTTCAAAGTTTCCGATGATACCACTGAGGCCAAGTCCATGGATGAGGTG
>Ga0209487_1000185_pt1 | contig 58658 bp, 32 predicted proteins | sample Poulit2012_FD_187524 | JGI IMG/M metagenome (GOLD analysis project Ga0209487, IMG submission 187524) | Agricultural soil microbial communities from Georgia to study Nitrogen management - Poultry litter 2012 (SPAdes) (version 2) | ecosystem: Environmental > Terrestrial > Soil > Agricultural land... | reverse complement strand
CAACCGTTGGAGCAATACTATCAGGCGACCCAATTGGGGGGATTTCGATTCGAAACAAAGATCCGTATTGATCAGATGTAATCAGCCGTCCTTTATCATCAAATGTCATCGCCACCCAAGACCCTTCAATACTGTCTATGGGGGAATATAGATGTTCGGCACTAAACCCTTCTTTGACCTGTAGTTTAGCCACTTTGGGGTCAGAAGAGACTTCTTCCTCCACAGTGGAGCTGGTAGGATTGCAGCTGAGCATCAACAGCATACCAAACAGATACAACAATATCTTTGGCAACCATAATTTATTTCGAAACCCTTGATTCATGTTTTATTTTTAATGGATGTTTTCAAATTCGGTGAACTTACATAAATCTCTATTTTCCCCGATTGAAAATTTGAAAAAATTTCGCGTTATTCATTTCAACTTGCTAAACATATCCGATTTTGGAGAGAATACTTACCTATAGTTTCCTAAAAAATTACAGTTGTCTTAGTATTAAGAGAAAAGAAGGAACGATCGATATAAGCTGAAATATTAGAAAAAAGCACTGTCTCATAAGTCTCATATTCTATTATCACTTGTTTATTCAACCCGCAAAAAATGCATTAATCTTAGAACCGTTCATCAGGAGGCCCTCCAGTTGCCTTTCTAATTACCACTAAAATAAACCATGATAAATATCACCATCAAGATAATCAGTGAAGAACTTAATATATCGATCCAGTTATAGCTGATACGATTCGCTGCTTTCTGCTCTTCCGTCAAAGTCCGAAAGGTAAGCCCTGCAAGCTTTGTCTGAGATAATGGCTCCGTTAAAAGACTTACCGTCACGGCGACTACAATACAAGCAAAAAAGAAAAAAGCACCGAAAGTCAAAAAATTCATCGAACCCAATCCATACCAGATGCTGCCGGGTGAAAATTGGTTTTTTAATAGCTCCAGCGTAATCCGAAGACCTGCTACCAAAAATCCAAACAATAAAGTAGCCAATGCACCAGCCGAATTGATCCTCCGGAAAAATATTCCCAATAAAAACACTGCCGTAATAGGTGGTGCAATATAGGACTGAACACTTTGTAAATATTCATACAAGACCCCCGATATATTTGCCATTACTGGAATCCAAAGTATTCCCAGCACCACCACAATTCCAGTCGCTACTCGTCCCACCTTTACAAGATGTTTCTCCGAAGTATGCGGCCTCAATTTTTGGTAAATATCTACCGTAAAAAGGGTAGAGCAAGAATTGAAAACAGAGGCCAGGGAACTCATGAGGGCCGCCAAAAGTCCTGCCGCCACCAATCCTCGTAATCCGGAAGGAAGTAAATTGCTCATCAAAACAGGAAAAGCCTGATCGGGCGTATCCCAATCCAACTTTCCCTGCTGTTTCAATGCAAGCGCAACGATCCCCGGAATAAGAAATAAAAAAACAGGGAGCAACTTCAAAAATGCACCAAAAATTGTCCCACGACGTCCTTCTTTGATATCTCTGGCGGCTAAAGTCCGCTGTACGATATATTGATCTGTGCACCAATACCAAATACCAACAATGGTACTGGTAAAAAACAAACTTGGCCAGGGGAAATCAGGATCCGAAACAGGCCTCCACATATTGAAATACTCGGAGCCTATCTGGGTTTTCATCGCTGTCCATCCCCCCACTGATTGAAGACCAATAATCGTCAAGATCCCGGCTCCGAGAATCAAGATGACCGTCTGAACAGCCTCAGTGTATAACACGGTCTTCATTCCACCTAATACAGTATAAATTCCTGTCAGCACCACGGTGGCAAGTGCACCGATCCAAAAGTTAATCCCCATCAAAGAAGAGACCACAATCCCACCCGCATAGATGGTAACAGAAACCTTTGTCATGATATAGGCCACCAATGAAAATATTGATAAAATCCACCTTGCTTCCGCATTATATCTTTTTTCTAAAAATTGTGGCATTGTAAAAACCCCGGCACGCGCATAAAAAGGAAGAAAAACCCATCCAAGCATCAACACAATCCAGGCATGAAGCTCATATATCAACATTGGCATTTTGTCACCCGCTCCTGCTCCAGCCAATCCGACCACATGTTCTGATCCAATATTCGAGGCAAATATTGAAGCTCCTACCACAAACCAACCCACATTTCTACCCGCTAAAAAATAGTCGCTTGTGTTTCTTTGCTTTTGCATAATAGACCATATCGCGACCATGGCCAAAACCAAAAAATAAAGACCGATGACAATCCAATCTATAAAATCAAGACTTTGCAAAACCAATTTATTTTAAACCAAAAGCAATTTAATCAGAATTTTCATTTGACACAATCACTTTTTCTTACTTTGTCAACTAAAATTAAAAGATTTTATAGAATCTACTCTCCATCCATCAAAATTTACCCATATCCGCCAAAGTGGCCTTCATCAAAAACACATTGTAAGGAAGCCACATAGACATCGTAAAAAAAAGATCATCACCCTCTGTGGATTTAGGATGAAAATACGAACCATACAACTGGCTGTATTTATGTCCCGAAGCTAATTCATAAGGTTCGCTCCAGGGACCGGTTATTTCTTTAGCGGTACGAAGCGTTATATTATACCGCTCCCCGTTGAAGTAAGCAATGATCCATTTCTCATGCTTCTGATTATAAATCACCGATAGCTCTCCCACTTGATCATCGATAATAATGGTGGCCTGATTTTCATCGCCCCTTATCCATTCCCCACCATCCCAATACTCATATCGGTCTCTATTTTCTATGTCTTTTTCCAAAAACCGCGCCAGATGAGCCGGATAGTCTCTGCCGGCGTGCGTACCGATCATATACACAAATCCATCCTTTTTGAAATATCCTGCTTGCCCAAAATTGCTGTTTGCAGAAAAAATAATGTCTTTGCATTTTGACCATGATTTTCCATCATCTTCAGACTTATACATCCCGGAATAATTGGTCACCCAGCCATCCCAGTTTTTCATATTAAAATAATGGACATAGTCATTTCCGTTTGCCCGGATCGCTGCGGTGGGAATAGAAGTGAAATCTCCCTGACCAGAGTTATCTTTGGCACTGTAAATAATCTCCCTTGCATTCCCCCTGTCATCCGTGGCCATAGAGTTTATAATCAAACCTTCATCTAAAGATTCGTTTTCAGAAAACGCTAAAACATTGGATCGCCAGCTGCCCCCGTTTGGTCCCGGGTTCGCTGGTTGAGGAGTGAAATCCCAACCAAAAGTATCCCCGAAAAAAACACCGTATTGTCCTTCATCCATTTCCCAGATAATTCCAAGATCTGTACCCCCTACATTCCAGTCTCCAGCCGTGTTATTTGGACTGGGAAAATACTCATCATCCATCGGAGAACCTGTCACCCGGGCTATTCTTTCCACTTTTCTTATAAAAAATCCCCAGCGATTATCAATATTTAAATTGACTTTCCTCGATTCATTGCCATCATTATATACCGCGCTCAAAACTAACTTAAAAGATTCCGGATCCGAGGCTTTAATTTTATACTGAAAAACGAAGGGAGAACTGAGTTCACTCCGATCAATTTCTTCATTATAAACAGCCCCACCACTTTTCACCACTCTCAAAAATGCAATCTCCTCCAGATTGGCAAATTGCAATTCAACCTGGACCATCTTTGTATCCTTATCCGGAAATAATTCGGTGCTCGAGGCAGTGATTTCATCAATCGGAATATATGGTTCCTCGTATTCCTCTTTCGTACATCGAATCAGAACCAGAACAATGAATATACTGTACAGCAAGATCCTGATGCCGGAACTTTTGGAAGCTCCGGCTCTTTTATCAGGAAAAATTTTTGAATAAATAATATTCATAATTTTTAATAAAATCAATACCCGGGATTTTGGGTATAATTCCCTTTTGCCCAGTTGATTTGCGGCTGAGGAATCGGGAAAAATTCATCGCGTCCGGCCGTGAAACGAGCCGGATTCATCCATGAAAACCTGGTTTTCTCCACCTCAAAATAATCATTCATGGTTTTTTCCAATGTACCCCATCTTTGGAGATCAAAAAATCGGCGGCCCTCTCCGGCCATTTCCAGCCAATTTTCCCATTCCATCGCCTTCCATGCAAAATCTTTGTCCCAGGTACAATTTTTTCCCGGTCTGTAGATGTCAACGTGATAATCCAAAGTGGGATTGCCATCCGTATCTACCAATCGTTCCGTACTGTTGGCAGCTCTCGCTCGTATTTTATTGATCGGTTCTAAGGCTTCTTCCCAACGATCCAACTGGATGAGAACTTCCGCCTTCCAGAGCAACACCTCATCGTACCGGATCATTTTTTTGTTCATCGAATTAAATTGCCAGCCATCATACAACAGACAATCACAATCCGGATGAACAAGTTCTTTAACGGATTTGAAATATCCGTATTCATCTCCATTTCTAATCCCCGCTCTCTCAAAAAGAAGATTTGGATCATATTTCCACGGAAGACCCGGTGCCGCAATTGTGTGACTAAACCGGGGATCAAATTGATTATTTTCCAAATAATTCTCATCATCCTGATAACTTACCTCATTGTAGGTGTCAAAAAGAGGAAGACCATCCTCTCCAGTTTTGAAGGCATTCCCCATCGTATAGCTGATATGGTGGAATCCACAACATATGAAGCCGCCCCATCCAAAAGGATGATTCAGCCCTTCGCTGCGATTGATTTTTCCACCCGAAGAACTTCCGTCATCTATAGAATACTGGATTTCCCAGATGGATTCCTTAGTATTATTATCGAATCCGTGGATAAAATTCTCAGCAAAATCTGGTTGCAGATCCACTTTTCCTCCTTCCTGTCCGGTCAGTTTATTCAAATATTCCAAAGCTTCACTCAAGCGGTCTTTATTAATATGGACCACCGCATGCGAATCATCCTGTTCATAAGCCATAAACATCAATGTTCGCGCGACCATCGCCGTCGCTGCATTCTTGTCTACACGCCCTTTTTCCGGTTGTGATTCGGGCAGAAGAGTTTCCGCTTTTTTGAAATCTTCCAATAGTCTTTCCCATAAATATTGATCATTTGGCTGATCCAGTTCCCGATTAGCTACTGCTTCAAACTCTGCGGTTGCACCCACCACATTTTCATCGATGTAAGGGATGTATTTGAAAAATTGCTTCAACCGGAAATGCACAAAAGACCGAAGGAAATACACCTCCCCCAGTCGTGCATTTTTCTCCGGATATTCTTCCTCAGAGATCTCGTTGATCTTTTGTATAGCGGTATTACATCTCTGGATGATCTGATACGATACATACCACGGATAATCGAGCGGCCATCCATTTGGATGAACATTGACAAAAGTTTCCATATCGTGCCAGCCATCCCCGTCCCATGTTCCACCGCCGCCTTTATAGGAATCATCAGCCCGCAAGGAACCTGACCACCAGGGTGAAAAAGGAGAGTCCCAGGAGGGAATATCCGTAATCCGTGCATATGCGGCTGTGACAAATCCATCCATATCCTCAGGTTCATTCAATAACGTTTCATCCAATACCTGTTTGGGCGGAATATCCAGATAGGAATCGCAGCTCCAATAGGTGAAAAACAGAGTGATTATCAGATTTCTATATATGATATTTTTCATGATGTTTTTTATTTAAAAGGTAACATTAAGACCGAAAGTCATAATCAATGGTGTCAGATAACCATAGCCGGGCATTTCCGGATCAAAACTTGAATATTTATCCGCGCCCCAGCTCTTCTTCAAGGTTAAAATATTTCTTGCAGAAGCATACAGTCTCAGGTGTTGCATCGCCATTCGGTTGGATAATCTCTGAGGCAGCGTATAACCCAACTCTACATTTCTCAACTTGAGATACGATCCATTTTCCACAAAATAACTGGAAAGGCGCAATTCAGCATTCTGATTGGAATTGCTGATAGCCGGATGATCAGAATCTTGCTGATCAAAATACCAGCCATCCAATATTTTTGCTTCATGATTTTTGTGAGCCGGCACGCTAATATTCCATAGCGTAGCCTCATATTTCCAGCTATTCTGCACCATATTGCCAAATACCCCCTGGAAAAATACATTCAGGTCAAAATTTCGATAGCCCAAATCAAAGGTAAGACCTCCGAAAAAATCGGGGTCAAGCACACCGATATAAGCCCGATCGGTGATTTCTTCCACTTTCCCATCTCCATTGACGTCCACATATCTCAACCTCCCCACCGCTTTTCCATGTTGCTCCGGATGTGCTTCCACTTCCGCCTCCGATTTGAATATCCCATCAGAAACCAGACCATATAAAATATTGGGAGTTTTACCGATCACCGTATCATCTTTCCCATCGCCCGGATATTTGTTGATCACATTTTCAGGAATACTCACAATTTTTGTTTTGTAAGAGCCCAAATTGGCAGAAATCGAATATTTAAAGGCACGGGTCGGATCACTATTGAAGCCCAATTCAAATTCAAAGCCCCGATTGTTCATATCCGCTCCATTAATCCAGGGTTCACCCCCCTCTCCCATGGCAGCGATATAAGGCGTCTGCACAAGAATGTCAAAAGTCTTTTTATAATAATAGCCGATAGATCCGTTCAGCCGATATTTGAACAAACTAAAATCCACCGCCACATCGGTCTGCGTCGTTGTTTCCCATTTCAGATCCGGATTTCCCAACCAGGTTCGGGCATATCCGGAATAAAGATGTCCCGTTTCATTTCCTTGAATCGGATATGAAGTAGAGAAATAATTGGTCGTAAAAGGAGTAGTAGTGTATCCCCGTGGCAATCCCTGCACACTTCCATTCGCTCCCCATCCGGCACGTAATTTCAGATCAGAGATGAAATCCACATTTCTCATAAACTCCTCTTCTCCGATTCTCCATCCGGCAGAGACAGCCGGAAAAATTCCATAACGATTGTTCTCACCAAATAGAGAAGATCCATCCCGGCGCAGTGTGGCAGAGATGAGATATTTTTGTCGGAAAGCATAATTGGCTTTTCCAAACAAGGAGAAATATACATACTCATCTGCCGAGCTTCCTAAAGAATATTTATCTCCGGTGGTGGCACCAATATGTGCAAAATCTCGATCCTCGAGATATATCCCTTCCCTTCTGGCTGAAAATCCTTCCTCTACAAATCTCGTAAATTCCGTCCCTGCAACCATATCCAAAGAATGTGCGTTTTTATCCAAATTGTAAGACAAGGTATTGGCCCATACGTAACTCAAGGGATGGGATTGCCGGCTAGACACATAGTTTTCACCATCGCTACTGCGCCCGCCGGTTTCAGACCATTCTTTTTCGACCGTCCTTTCATACGAATTTCCATAGTCGACACCCATTTGCGTTCTTGCCGAAATCCCTTTCCATATATCGAGGTCCATATATATGTTTCCAATCACCTTGATATAATTGAAAATATTATTCTTGTTGTCCGTGAGTACGCGAACCGGATTGGTGAAGTCATCAAAACCCGCAGCACCGGCCCAGCCACCATTGACATCATGCACCGGAACAGCAGGTGGATTGATCAATGCCCACCACATTTGATTTCCATCTCTCATCTGCAAATAAGATACCGCCAGGTTTTCGCCCACTTTCAATCGATCATTGATCAGGTTATATTCAGTATTCGCCCGGAGAGAGTATTGCTTGAAAAAAGTATGGATTTGTGTTCCCTGATTGTCATAAAAACCCAGGGAAAAAAGACTTTTCGATTTATCTGTCCCGCTTGAAATAGATAACTGGTGATTGGTCTGAAGGGCAGGCTGAAGAATTTGTCCCAGCCAATCCGTATCGGATCCCCGCACGGTTTGATCACTATTCAACCATTCGGCAGGCTTGACATCATCCAACACGGCTATCCCCTGATCATCTCTGTGCCAGGTAAAATCATAAGTATTTGGCAAAGACAAAGGAGTTCCATAAACTTGCTCGTCATAAGCCTGCGCTCTAAAGGTGGCAATACCATATTCGCGGGCATTCATCAAAGTAGGAAGATCCACTACTTTATTAAGACCTACACTTCCATTGTATTCCACTTTCGTCACTCCTGACTCACCTTTTTTCGTCTCGATGAGGATCACCCCTCCGGAAGCTCTAGCCCCGTATATGCTCGCTGAGGCAGCATCCTTCAACACCTGGATCGATTTTATGTCTCCGGCATTGATATCCCTGAGATTTAGATTTTCTGTAGGCATACCATCCAATACGATCAAAGGGCGTACTGCACCCGATAAGGAGGACAAACCTCGTATTTGTACACTCACACTTTCGGTTGGATTACCTCCATTGGTAGTTATGTGGACACCGGCCATTTTCCCCTGGAGAGATTTCATTACATTCGCGGAAGGATTCTTGCTGATATCGCTTTCTGAAGCCATGGCGATCGATCCCGTAAGATCTCTCTTCCTTTGGGACATATAACCCGTAACAATCACCTCCTCTAATAATTCCGAATTGGACATCATCACAATGTCAATCGAAGTCCGGCCATTCACCGCCACCTCCTGGGTCTGATATCCGATATAGGATAATACAAGAATTGAATTTTCGTCGATTCCCTCTAAGGTAAAACGACCATTGAAATCACTCGTCGTTCCTTTGTCTGAATCTTTCAACAGGATATTTACACCCACCAAAGGTCCGCCTTCCTGATCTCGTACAATTCCTTCTACTGTAATGTCCGGATTGGGAGTATCCGCAATCATTCCGTCGTTATTTTTCACGGCTGTGCCCTTCGGATTAACCGGACTATTAACCATGGCTTCCCAAGCCATTTCCGTCCCCTTGTGCGGATAGGCCTCTATTTGAGCCACTGTCATCCATAAGGCCAAAAAGGGGATAAAAGTCAAAAGTGTTCCATTCCATTTCATTTTGCATCGTTTATTTTAAATTAAAATTTATTAAATTTGTCTTTTTCATAACATCCATACGGATGATGAAAAAGAATAAATCAATCTAATCATCGGAGTATTCCATCGACAATTTTTATTTATTCCTGTCAATCATTATTCTCGATATCTGCAAATAAACCATTCATTATAAAGCCTCTACAGAATTCTCAGAAAACACCCTCATTCTCCAATCTTCTCTTCAGGACATAAACATCCCCTGCAATGCATGCTATTTTGAAAAAACAACCACAAAAGCGTTAACTTATCAGTAGCGATTCAGCCTCCTGATCAGAAATGAGTGGATTCGTCCACTTCCGCCATAGTGCATCAGATTACAGTAAGAAATCCTACCATAACGAATCAGCTCTTTCTTATTTTCTCATACCTCAAAATTTTATAATTTTTGTTTAGTTTCTTTATATATGCCTCAGGCGTCATAGGATCCACACCAAAAGTAAAAGTCATTCCTTGTTTAAAAGGCGCTTTCAATTCAAAATTCTCGAAAGAAATCCCGCCTGGAATGGGTGATTTACCACCCCAATACGTATATCTTCCATTCACAAGATTTTCCAAATGCGCGATAGATTCATCGGCATACCAATATTGAGTAGCCTTCTCTCCATAGTACTCCCAATGAGAATTTGTTCCTTTAGCATAGGTCGTTTCAGCCGGATCATCCTCATCCGTTGCAGCCAAAACATATGCTTTCCCGGCTCCATCCTTGATAAAATCTTTTACCGGAAAATGCTGATGCTCCGTAAAAGCGTCCCCTCGATAATCCGGCCACAGGTCCAGGGAAGAAACTTTCCCTGATTCCAAGTACAAAGTCCGCAATCGGGGAAAATTGCCCATAGTAGCAGTAACTATAAAATGATCCAGTTCCGCAGAATCATCAGTTTTATAAGTGGTGATCTCTACTTCATACGGTTGATCCGCATAAAACCTCAGCCGTACAAATACTTTAGCACCACTCTCAAATTTCTCAGAAAATACATACAAAGTCAATGTTTCTATTCCATCCAGCTCTTCTATTTTACCTTGCACAGGTTCAGATTGGCTTTGCGGAGATACTGCCAAACTGTCCCCGGCACTCCAAAAACGCTTCCCTCTTTGGCTATCCAATTCACTCATTTCCAGTTCAGACAATCCTCTTACTCCAGTTCCTTTCACTATCGGCTCCAGCGCAAAAAAATTCATCATCTTCTCCGGTTTATGCCCCAGATAAGGAGTATAAATCCGGATCAATCCTCGCGGACCGGGCATCGGCGCCAATCCGACTCTTATCCCTTTCACATGACCCCAAATGGGTTGTGCCGGAAAATCCTGTGACGGCTGGATCCATCTTCCATTCTCCACCGGCTCCGACATCTCCTGCCAATCCATTTTTCCCGAATCCAGATTTTGATTCTGATTCGTAGTTTGACAAGAAAAGCCATAAAAGACCACGATCAGGAATCCAATACTTCTTTTGAATTTCATTTCATGAAACATACTCCTGATCCTATTTTCAGAAAAATTAGAAACAGGTACTCCTTTCCTTTCTACTCTTTTTGAGAAAAATTTTATCATCAAAGCATTTTTATTGTCTCTGCGCCTTCTCATTATTTCATCTTCGGTGACTTATTTTAGAATATACCGATTTATCAAATTCTCATAATACTCCTGCCGTCCACTAATCTGCTCCAACTGACCCCCCTCACCTATATATTCTACCAAGTCCACCAGATTGAGCTTCCCCTCTTCAAACTCTTTCCCCTTACCCTCATCAAAAGAACTGTATCGCTTTTTGACCAAATCTGTATATTCTGAATTCTCAAGGATATCGTGTGCAATCTCCAGTGCACGTGCAAATACATCGATGCCCCCGATGTGAGCATAAAATAAATCCTCCAGATCGGTACTATTTCTCCGAATTTTCGCATCAAAATTGATCCCGCCACCCCCAAATCCACCATTCTGCAAGATGATCATCATCGCCTGCGTCAGTTCATATATATCCACCGGAAACTGATCCGTATCCCAACCATTCTGATAATCACCCCGATTGGCATCAATACTGCCCAACATGCCCGCATCGGCCGCCACTGCCAATTCATGCTCGAAAGTGTGCAGTGCCAGCGTCGCATGATTCACCTCAATGTTCACCTTGAAATCGTCCTCCAAACCATAGTGACGAATAAATCCGACTACTGTGGCTACATCATAATCGTATTGATGTTTGGTCGGCTCTGCCGGTTTGGGTTCAATAAAAAATGTACCTTCAAAACCATTCTTCCGCGCATAATCCTTGGCCATATGTAAAAACCGAGCCATATGGTCCTGTTCTCTTTTCATATCCGTGTTGAGCAAGGACATATAACCTTCCCGGCCTCCCCAAAACACATAATTCTCTCCACCCAAGGCAATGGTGATGTCCAATGCATTGCGCACCTGCGCTGCAGCATGTGCCACCACATTGAAATCAGGATTCGTTGCCGCACCATTCATATACCGTGGATGATAAAAAAGATTGGCGGTTCCCCAAAGGAGTTTGATGCCGGTATCATTCTGCTTGGTCAATGCATAATCCCGAATGAAATCCAATCTTTTTTTACTCTCAGATAAAGTCTCTCCCTCATCGATCAGATCCACATCATGAAAGCAATAATAGGGCGTATCCAATTTAGTCATAAATTCAAAGGCAGCATCCATTTTATGCAGTGCCCGCTCCTCCGCCGTTTTCCCCTCGTTCCAGGGCATCGGCCGCGGACCCCATCCAAAAGGATCGCTCCCGTCCCCATTGAAACTGTGCCAGTAAGCCACCGCAAAACGAAGGTGTTCTTCCATCGTCTTTTCACCGATTTTTTTGTTTTTATCATAAAAGCGATACGCCAGGGGATTATCAGATTCCCGGCCTTCAAATTTTATTTTAGATACCTTTGGAAAGTAAGTCTCTATCTTGTGATTGATCATAATCGTTCGAGTTTATTTTGTAATTCTTTTTTCCAGTTTTGATAATATTGTTCATATTTTTCTTTCAGCTTCGGATCGGGAAAAATAGTACGGACGATCTGTTCCCGGGCCATCGCCTCCTCAATCGTTTTATAATATCCGGATCCAACCCCGCTGCCCAAGGCTGCTCCTACTGCCCCAGTCGCTTTTCTGATTTCTATTTCCACATCGCAAAGCGCCGCAATGAGTTCACTGAAAAGATCGGATTGAAAAAGATTGTCGTTCCCCACCCGAAGGATGCGGGAGGACACGCCCAGTTCTTTCATGATTTCATAACCATATACATAGGCATAGCCGACTCCTTCCAGACCGGCACGAATGATATGGTCATCCGTGTGCCGGTTCAGATCAAGATTCAAAAGATGCGCATTCACGGTTTTATTTCCCAGCATTCTCTCAGCACCATTCCCGAAGGGCAGGAAAACCAATCCATCCGATCCCACAGGAATTCCGGAGGCTCTTTCTTCGAGCTCTCCGTATGAAGAACCGGGGCTGATAATATTCTTCCGGATCCAGCTGTAAAGGATTCCAGCTCCATTGATGTTGGGAAGGGTTCCGGTTCGAGGTTTCTCCGGCTGATAATTCACATGTGCGAAAGTATTCGTCCGCTGCGTCTGATCGATGACCGGATTTTCTGAAATACCGTACAATACGGCCGAAGTACCCCCTGTGCCTGCCGTAACACCCGGTTCATTCACATTGAGCGACCAGGCATTGTTGGGTTGATCACCCGATCGATAGCTCACCGCCACCTCCTGACCGGAAGAAATCCCCAAAGCTTCAAGAGCCTCAGAACTCACATATCCCATCGTGGAAAAGGAAGGACCATATTCGGGAAGCAGATCCGGAGACATGTCAAATTTTTCCATCAAACTATAAGATGGCATGTTCTCCTGAAAATTCCAGAAGATCCCTTCGCTCAATCCGGTGATACTCGTTCGGATCTCACCCGTCATTTTATAGGCGATGTAATCTCCCGGCAGCATGGTCTTATCGATTTTTTCGAATATTTCCGGTTGATTTTCCTGCACCCATCGCAATTTTGAAAAAGTAAAATTCCCCGGCACATTGTAGTGACTTTTTATAAAATCCTCCCGATTCAGTTGCTCTTCGATGGCTCGTCCTGTCTCCACAGCCCGGCTGTCACTCCATATAATAGAAGGACGCAATACCTGGCCCTGCTGATCCACCACCACCAATCCATGCATCTGATAAGCCAGACCAATGCTGGCAATTTTATCCTTCGCCTCCGGATGTTCATGCATCAATTCCCGGCTGCATTCGCACACATATTTCCACCACATCCCCGGATCCTGCTCCGCAAATCCCTTCTGCGGAGCATCCATCGGCATCTCCATAGAAGGAGCAGAGACCACACGGATCACCTCCTTGGTATCCGCCCGGACCAAAGCCGCCTTGACAGAAGAGCTACCGATATCGAAACCTAAGAAATACATGTCTTGTGCTTTTAGATTATTTTCGGAAGGTGAATTCCGGCAGAGGTATGATTTCTCCCCCTTTCATTGCCGATTCATGCGCTAAAATCCCCACACAGGTGATGTTCGCCGATTCCCGGGCATCCGGATAAGCATGCTTCCCATGCAGTAAAGCTTCCATAAAAGCATGAACCAGATGGGGATGAGAACCCCCATGACCAGCCCCCTGCGTAAAGGATAAATGTTGTTTTTCATCGTCATCATACACTCCACCCGTGGTGAATGGCTGAATCTCTTCCGGCAGTAAATGCGCAAAATCAGGGCATTCCACTCTTTCCGGAATCTCCGGCTCCGGTTTCTTCGCCATATGGACCACCAGCGGATTATGCTCGATCAAAGGCCATTCCACCGATTTTTTGGATCCGTACACCTCAATGCTTTCCCGGTATTGTCTCGCCACATCGAAAAGAGAACGATACACATATCCGGTCAAATCGCTGTCTTTGAATTTAATATGCGCCGTCTCCACAGCAAACGGAGAATTGTAGTGTGAATGCAGCTCTTCACGGATCGTCCCCGAACCAAAACAGGAAACGGATTCCGCTTCTCCACGTGTCAATCCAAGCACCGGACCCACACAGTGCGTCGCATAGTGCATCGGCGGAAGACCGGGCCAGTAATCCGGCCAGCCGTCCATATCCTGCTGATGACTCGCTTTGAGAAACTGTACCTTCCCCAATTCCCCTTTTTCATAAAGATCTTTCATAAATAAAAATTCCCGCGCATACACCACCGTCTCCATCATCATATAAGTCAAACCCGTCTCCTCCGTCAGCCGCACAATCTCCTCACATTCCTTCACCGTCGTCGCCATCGGCACCGTGCAAGCCACATGCTTTCCCGCCTTCAATGCCTGGATGCTCTGCTGCCCGTGAAGAGGAATCGGCGTGTTGATATGTACCGCATCCACCGCCGGATCTTCGAGCAATTCTTCATACGATGTGTATCTTTTCTCAACTCCAAACTGATCACCTATCGCATTCAAATTCTCCTCGTTCCGCTGACAAATCGCATACATATTCGCACCCGGATATCTCTGGTAGATCGGAATAAATTCCGCCCCAAATCCAAGACCAACAATCGCTACATTCATTTCTTTTTTCATACCTTATCCTGCTTTTTATTTAATTTATTTCTCAAAATTTTATTCCAGTGTTTTTATAAATGCCAATAAATCTGCTACCTCCTGTTCGGAGTAGTCCTCCATCAGCCCTGAAGGCATAAAAGAAGGTCCGAATAAATATCCTTCGCTGATGATGTCTTCCCGGGAGATAAAAAGTTTTGATCCCCCTTTAAAAGCTAAAGTGGTTCCCCTGTCATTTTTTTTGTACAATAATCCTTCCACCACCGAACCATCATCTTTCGTCACTCTATAGGTCGAATAGCCCGATTCCACCGCCAGATCCGGTTCAATAATAGCCGTGAGCAATGCCTTTGTACTTCGATATGCCGATCCGTCCAGCGCCGGCGCAAAATCATAACCCCGGTCGCCCAGCTGATGGCAAGACAAACAAGAATTCTCAAATAATTTTTCACCCTCAGCAGCAATCCCTTCTTTCTTTTCTACTATTTTCAAATGCTCTTCCACCTGCTTTTTCACCTTCTTGCTCCTACCCTTTCCCAATCGTTGCCCGGACCGGACCAGCAAAGAATGACTCCGCTCGTCTTTGATCAAATGATCGATGCGCTCTGCAATAAACTGATCCATAAACTCTTCTCCAATCGCTCCCGATTCCATTCGTGACAGGATGATTTCACTTCCATTTTCACTAAATGAAAATATTTCGATCAGTTGCTTTTTCTGTGAGGGAGTTGATTTTTTCCATAATTCTGCAAAAACAGATTCTCCCAAGGCACGATCTTCCTTCGTCAAAATATTCAGCGCAGCAGATCTTATCGCCAAATCAACTCTCTCATCCTTCGCAATGGAAATAAATACATCCTCATACTCTGTGGGCTTTTTAGACCAAATTTTTAACAGGTCGTCATGAAGAGAAAGATCCTCGGATTCTCGGAATAACCAGAGCAAAATCTCCTCATCAGTGATCTTCAGTTTGCTCACCGCTTCCACAGCCAAGACAATTCCACCTTCCTCTTTTCCATCCAGCAATTTTTTCACCGGTTCCCGGAACAATTTTCCCGCTATGGTCAAATCAATCTGAGCATGATTTTCCAGGGCATAAGACAGATAATTTTTTGGTTCTGATCCTTTTATCATCTGATAAAGTGCTGCAAATATTTCCGGATCATCAGCTATACCAAGCAAGCCCAAAAAAGTGGAAGGACTGAAATCTTTCAGTGCATCTGCATTCCAAATTTTATGAAAAATTTCTATCTGTTGTTCCTCAGGTAACGCCATCATCGCCCAAAGCCGATTCTCCAAAGGCAGAGGCTCATCTGATTTCTGAGTCAAATATTCATATAATTCATCGGGATACTGCTCCAAGCTCCGCCGGGCGAGAAAACGCTCCTGCTCCCGTTCGTATACTTCCATATCTTCTCCGGAAAGCTCCGGACGACAAGCAGAGACCAATAATTCAATGATGGCCATGTCTGCTGTTTCCACCTCACCCAATGTACGCAACACCTGAGCCCGGATTTCAGAATCTTCAGCGAATAAAAATGGCGTTACCCATCCGGCCAGTTCTACAGGAGGTAAAGAAACAGAAGCCAAAACACGCAATGCCTCCCGCTGAAGGTGCGGAGATGGATCCTTCAATAAATTTTTTATCAATGAGACATTACATTTTCCCATACTTTCCAGCGACCACAGCGCATGCATTCGGGTAGAGACATCCTGGTTTTTATCCAGTACTATTTCTTCCAAAACCGGCACCAGTTTTACCGTCTCTTGCGCCGGTCGCTCTGCCATCTGACTCCAGGCGGCCCGTCTCGCCCATATGGAGGCAGAACTTAAATGCTCCGGCAACTCTTCCGCATCCATTTTATAAAAATCAGGAATCTCCCGCTCTTCCTTATATTCAGGACAAATCCGCCATATCCTGCCCCTTAATTTTTTATGATCGGGATCTTTCTTCACTTCCACTTCATTATGAGAAACTATTGTATGGCACCAATCAGCGATATAGAGACAGCCATCCGGCCCAAACTGAATATCCACCGGTCGAAACCATTCATCATCCGATTGTAAAAGATCCTCTAAATGTTCCCCTTGTATTTCTCCCTTTGCATTTCGATTTATCCGAACCACATTGATAGATCCTGTCACAGGATTGGCTAATAAGGCGGCATCATTATATTTTCCGAAAAAAGCACCCTCCAAATCATTCGAAAAAGCCAAACCTGACAATCCGGTTCCCCCCACTCTGAAAGTGTGCAGGGACGGCATAAACGGCTGATAAGACCGCAGCCGATCATTCCCTATTCCCGGAAAGCCCATCCCCGGCTGCATCGGCGTCACCGAATATCCCAAATCGTTCGCTTCGGATCCATACCACAATCCATCGTTTTTCAGGGAATAGCCCCATATGTTATTCAATCCGGAATTCAGCAATTCAATCTGCGACCCATCCGTTGAAAAACGAGCGATTTTGCTGTAATTCATAGGCGTGCTGTTCCCGCTGATGTGAGATTTTACCACGCCTCTATTCAATCCGCCGTGACTAAAATGGATCCAATTGCCCGGTCCTTTCACCAAACCATGAGCCATCGCGTGACTGTCCGTAAACCCAAATCCGGTGAATAACGGTATTCTTGTTTCTGCTGCTCCATCTCCGTCTGCATCATCCAAAAAAAAGATTTCAGATCCTTGTGCCACAAACGCGCCGGTTTTATAAGGCAAGAGACTCATCGGACTGGTCAATCCATCCTTCCACACCTGAACGTTTAGATCTCCGGCCGAATTCAATCCTTCGAGAATCAGGATCTGATCTTCACCCGGAATCTTTCCGCGAAACATTTTTTTCAATCGAACCATCGACGGATGTTTATCCAATTCCTCCGGATTATTTTGAATCTTACGAAGCTCTTCCTGATTCAAATCCATGATGGGATCCAGGGGAAACATTCTCGCAGTTTGTGTCCAGAGCCGGCCTGCATCATCAAATTTTATTTCGACCGGCCTTATGATTCCCTCTTTTTCACTCGCCACTAATTCGATTTTGAATCCATCTGAAATCTGGAAATTTTCCAACTGTCGCTGAGGATCAGCCATAGAATTTCCATTAGATAAATCCTGAGACCATGAAACAAAAGGAAGACCAATCACCACGGCCACCATTTGCATCCATATTTTTAATGGAAATTTCATTATCTGATTTTATACCGGAGAAAAGATTTTTTTACTCAAAACCATCCTCTCCGGATTTAAATTCGAAATATTTTTATCAGCGATTCATTTTAATGATCCCTACCTTACACTGTTGGTTCCGCCCGGACAGCCATTTCATCCACCGTCTTTCGATCCGATTTCTTCTGCCAGAAATAAAATATGGTAAATAGCACAATCAGAATCGCCGGAAATATAGCAATCTTGGAAAGGGTCGCTTGTCCGGCCGCCAATTCTAAGGCATTTCCTTCCAGACCTGTGGCAGCAGCTGCTGCTCGACTCTCATCAATCCACCGACCGATCACCGGCTGAAATACTGAACTGGAAAACATCCCGGCTCCTCCCACTAAGGAAAGGCCCAAAGCCCCCGTCAAAGGAGCTCTCTTGGCAGTAGCTCCCACCATCGTCGTCCAGAAATAGGCAATTCCCACTGCAAATATCACGGCCGCCAAATAAGCAACCGCTCCGGTAGCTATACTGAAAAGATATACACCGATAAACGACAATACCGCCCCTCCGAGCAACACCCCCGTCTGCCCCAATCTCTCTACCACGGGACCTGCAAAGTATCGCAAAACGGCCATCAATCCCGTCACTAATGCCAATATTATCATCGGACTCGCACCGCTTTGACTCAGCACGATGCTCACCCATTGCTGCGTTCCAAACTCAGTAATGGCTGTAAGGAAAAATGTCAAGAACAGAAATATGAACACCGGATTCTTCATCGCTTTTACATTCGTAGCCAGTGAAGTCATTCCTTCCAATTTTGGCCTCGGGAATTTCTGACCCAGGAAATAGAAAAAATAAATAATCGTAGGAATTACGATGATCCCCATCTGCACCTGCCACACAAATCCGAGATCAGTCATCACCTTTGAAATCAAACTCCCGATCACGATCCCGCCCGGAAACCACATATGGAATCGGTTCAGCATCTTGTCCACTTTATTTCCTTCATAGGCATCCGCAATCATAGGATTGCAAGCAGCCTCCGTACATCCATTCCCTATCCCGATCAATAGAGTAGCGGTCAGTAACATACCATACCCGGTCGTAAAAACCGTCATCAATATCCCCAACATATGAGCCACAAACGCGATCTGCATAATCACCTTTCCACCGATTTTATGATAAAAAATTCCACCCAAAATCATCGATATCGGAAACCCAAAAAACCACATCGAATTGATAAAACCCAGTTCTTCTCCCGTCAGGTTAAATTCTGCTCCAATCTGGGGCAAAACCCCCGCCCGAATAGCAAATGATAAAGCTGTAGTTATGAGAGCAAAACAACTCCCATAAAAAAGTCTGTTGCGATTTGTAATTGTATTCAAAATGAAAGATTTATAAGTTTAAAATTTATTTCCTGTCTGATTTTTCTTTGGCTGCATATACTCCCACACTTCCTTACTCACTTCATCCACAGTATGATAAAAAACAAAAGTTCCTTTTTTATTACAAACCACAATATCTGGCCAGCCATTTCCCGTCACATCCTCCACCTGAATTTGCGTCCCCACCCCCGAATCAAAATCGATCAGATAAGGTATAAATTCAGGAGTATTGCCCGAATTGTCTAATTTAAACCAATACAGCACCGCCGCCTCACTCTGATGTTTTTCTCCAAATGGACCATGTGCCCAGAATCGTTTCCCGGTGACGATATCCGGAGTTCCATCTCCATCAATGTCTTTCAATTCGATCGCATGCAATTCTGAAAATGAAACGCCATACGCATTATTGTCCGATGCATTTTCTCCCAGGATCAAATGCTTCCTGAAAGAAATCTGACCTTTATCATCTTTTATCTGTTCATACCATGCCAATCCCCATCGATGGGCATCCAGGCTGGTGATCACATCATTCAGCCCATCGCCATTCACATCATAGATATACATCTGCGATCCACCCGGTCCAAAATCGTAGGGATGAAATTCCCACAATTCCCTGCTTCCCCAATCACCCGGATTCTTCCACCAACCATGCGCCAGAATAATATCTTCCCATCCATCTCCGTCCACATCTCCTACGCCTAATCCATGTGTAAATCGACCCAAACTTTCATCTTGCTCAGAAATCGCAATGAATTCCCATGGTTCTGTGGGATCCTCTTTCCGTTTCGCATATCCAATAATTCCTTCTGTCTGAAAAATCAATTCCTTCTTGCCATCCCCATTCAAATCATAAAAAAGAGGTGATTCATTGTCCACCTGCGGGTGAATCAAGTGACGTTCCCAAAATCCTTCCTTCTCCGACCCCGGATTTTCAAACCAATAGGCTTCCTCTCCCGGAAAACCCACCATCAAAATATCATTCCACCCATCCTCATTCACATCTTCCACTTCCAAAATGAAATTTTCAGAATATTTCGTTCGGTCATAAATCGAATCTTTTTGGTACAAATATTTCGTCTCATAATCGGGTCCTTCATACCAGAATGGTCCGGCGATGATATCCGGTATTCCATCTCCATTCAGATCCCCAACGCCCACTCCTTCTCCATAAAATTCAGAAGACAATTGCTTTTTCTCAAATTTATGATGAAGATATGCATCTTCATTCTGCGCAGACAATACAGCGATCGCCATGACAGTAAACATAAGGCTGCATCCAATTTCTATGAGAAATTTTTCTCTTGCCATCATATAGGAAAATTGTAAATCATTTGTTTCAATTCATTTACTCCCTTGAAGATTTACCATTATGGAAAAATCGTGATAAAAATATCTTTAAATTCTACTTTCGATTTTCCGCCATCATGGTTCTGAAATCCAATAACACCTTTCTTCGGGATTGACGGATCCGTCTCCACATACCGCGCCGTCTGAATTCCATTGATGTATATTTCATGCAAATCTCCCCGGCACCGAATCAAGTAACTATTCCATCCTCCCTTGTTCAATATTTTCGATAATACACTCAAGTCTCCGTCCACCAGTTTCCCTCTGCGGTGTTCATCATAAATATCTCCCCAAAATCCATCACCGATATCAGCCTGATATCCTACAATATCACCATCTACAATTTGTGACCGGTATTGAATTCCGCTGTTGATAAATCCTTCCGGACCACCCGTCAATCGAAACAAACAGCTAAATTCAAAATCTTCAAATTCTTCCTTCGTACACAGATAGGTGTTTTCTTCTATGAATACTTCTCCATCTCCACCCGTTATTATACTGTCTTTCACGTACCACAGATCCTGGTGTACCGGATTCGCGGTCTGCCATCCATCCAGCGTCTCCCCATCAAAAAGAGAAAATTTTTCCGGCAAATCGTTTTTTTGACCAAATCCCATACTGGAAGCTAACCACATAATTCCCAACACCATCCCGACTATTTTCCCGATGCCTATTAATCTCTCTTTATCCATAACTTTTATTTTTTTCGCCTCTTCATTCTTCATTTACCTCAAAGACAAATCCAACTCTTCCCGAATTTCATGATTGATTTCATCTGAAAATTTATCTTCCAATCTTTCCTGCATCATCCGAAGGGTATCCTTAGATTTTGAATCTTCAAAGGATCCGATTTTCCGGATCGTATACTGGAGGATCAACGGTTGCTCAGAATCCAAGGCCATCTCCATCGCTCGTTCCGTATCCAGATCGATCAAAGGTTCAAAAGCATACCAGTTCATCAGCGGCAAATTAAGATCATTGATATCGCCATAATGGCTGATGAGTCCCTTGACCGTCTCCCACCGTTCTTCCGGAGCAATACGCTGCAGGGATGAACTGATGTACAATCGGACCAATTGAGAAGATTCATTCTTTGCCATAGACGCAAGCTGATCCAGATTATCTCTTGACAAATCCTTGTCCTCTGTCAAAAGCTGTACTGTCCAGCTGCGAACGTATTCATTTTCATGATCCAACAAAGCAGTTAAAATTTCTTTCGTCAATCCATCTGTGACATGTAAAGCCCATAAAGCTCTTAATTTACGGGTTTCATCGGGATTTTCATCCAGGATCTCTTGGAGAGCTGCATGTATTTTTGGACTACCACCCCGCTCCTGAAGCAACACGCGAGATTGGCGTACATACCATTCATTCGGATGGAGCTGATATTCTACTAATTCTAAATCTGATTTTTTTGACAGATCTATTTTTATAAATTCATCGTCCTTATGGCTGATGGTAAATATCCGACCTAAGGTTTTGTCGTGAACATCGGGATTGGGGCTATGACATTGGTTTTTATCATACCAGTCGATGACATACATCGATCCACCCGGACCATACTGAAAATCCAGCCACTGCGACCAGAAGTCATTCGTCACCACAAAATCCTTTCCATGTACAGCCGTATAACCGGATCCATCTCTTACAATGATATCCATATTTGTCTGAGCTCCATGGATATTATTCATCAAAATCGCATTACGCATCTCTTCCGGCCAGTGATCAGCACCCTGATAAATTGTCCCGCCGGCATGAGCATGTCCACCACCGGCAGATGCCGATCGGAAGTTTCCGGCATGAGGCCCCGCTTCCCCCACCCAGTGAACATGATCCGCAATCGTTTTTATATCATCATATACATAAGGATTAAAATGTTCGCCTACTTGCCGTAAATATCGACCCCCTTGAATAACATGATATAAATGAGGAATGACACATACCGCGATAAAGGCATGTCCATATTGATTGAAATCGAGTCCCCACGGATTACTGGTTCCCCAGGCAAATACTTCAAATTCGTGCGTCATCGGATGAAACCGCCATACTCCAGCATTTAAGGGAGTACGATCTTCTTCCGCCGTGCCCGGCTTTCCTACCATTGAATGAGTGAAAATTCCCTGGACACCATACAACCATCCATCCGGTCCCCAAATAAAACTATTCAATGTCTCATGCGTATCCTGAAATCCCCACCCATCTAACAATACCTGAGGTTCTCCGGCAGGTTTTAATCCGGATTCATCGATCGGGATAAAAAGCATCTCCGGAGCAGCACCAATCCAGACTCCCCCGTGTCCTACAGCAATACCACTGACTAAATTCAATCCTTCATAGAAAACCGTTCGGCTGTCTAATACTCCATCTCCATTAGTGTCTTCAAAAATCAAAATTCGATCTTTGCCTTTTCCTTCTGGAGCTTTCACCGGATACGTCCTTCCTTCCACAACCCAAAGTCTCCCTCGGTAGTCAATCGTGAAAGCTATCGGTCGCACCACGTCAGGTTCTGACGCAGCCAGTTTTATAGAAAAATCCTCCGGCAATTCCATCGCTTCGGCGGCTTCCTCCCCGGATAATCCGGAATGAGCAAGAACATCTTCCGGAGGCAATACGATTATATCATCCGGATGAAGTTCATTAATAAAAAATGGCCGGGATTCATAAAACCGAAAATCATCAAAGCTGATGTGTGCCCATATATCATCTGGAATATATGGAATCGGACTCGTCCCCTTTTCTCTATCGATCAAACGAATAAATATTTGATCCCCTATTTTATCGCTTAAATCCACAACTACAGGTCGGAACACTGCGCTGTTATTTCCTGAAATTTTGAAAATCACTTCATCAGATTCTGCGTCCACCAATTCCACTCTTGTTTCCTGTAAGGCGCCACCGGCTACTTTAAAAGCAGCGAATGGATGGGTGATTTCAAATGTTTTTGACACCAATGTTCCGGTATCGGCATAATTGATGGTTCCACCACTTGACACAAAATATTGGCCCGTGATTTCCAAATCATCCATTAACTCTTTTTCATATATATCCTCGTCCCGATCCGAAGTCGGCTGATTCCGGAAAGCATTTCCTGTTGCCGTCCAATCCTCCAGGGTATTATATTCAAAATCGAAATTTAATCGGGTACTATCTACCATTGGAACTATCCCCTCCGGCTTACTGGAAGCAATCATTGGATCGACGACTTTTACTTCGCCTTCCATGGTCATCCGATGTCCGGGAATACTGCAATAATAGACATCATCCCCTATCGCCTGAAAAACCACACTGGTCGAATCTCCCTCATCATTGATGGTAGAACTGCGATCATCTGTTCCTTCGATCACCACATCATGTGCCATATTCTCACCATTGATCATCGTAATCCGGACCCGCTCCCCTTCCAACACCCGCAGCACCGGATTTCGAATCCCATCGATCTCACCCCCAACACCCACATAACCCGTCATATAGCCCATCAAATGAAACTCACGATCAATTTTTGTCGGCTCTTCAGTGTCCGACTTACAAGCAAACAGCAGCAAGACTAATCCTATAAGAATCCCGGAAACTATTTTATATATTCGCATGCCCTCCAAATTAAAACAATTTTTTAAAGTTTTTCCAATTTATTTGCGATCAACTTATAAAAAACAACACTAACTTTATATCAAAGACAATTCTCTCATTTTTTACTGTTCAAGTGATAAAAAGTATCCCCTTTAAATACCAATCGATCCGCTCCTTTTTCTGATGAATCGAATTCCACTTCGACGATCGCCGTTTTTCGAGGCACCGGATGATCCTGATTATGAGTATGAAATACGTAAAACATATTTCCATCCTCATCAAATGTGATATCCCCGTGTCCACCTCCTGCCCATCCGGTATCATCAATATTCAAAACAGGATTTCCTGAAAATTTCTCCCACGGACCATTGATATCAGAAGCAATCGCATATCCGACCGCATAATTTGGATTTCGAAAATCATTCGCACAATAAATGAGGTAATAATAATCATTGTGTTTTAATACTGTCGGTCCTTCAGCTACCGGCCATGCCGCCTTATCCGTATTCTCCCATGGTTCGGTAGCACTGATACATTCCGATATTGTCTCTTCTTTCACAGACATAAAATCATCTTCCATTTCAGCCATGTAAATCCGATTCCCATTGATAAGGCGGACAAAAAACAAGTATTTTTTATCATCTTCATCGATGAATACAAACGGATCGATCTGATTTCCGGAACCAAAAACCGGTTTCATCGTTTGTGATTCAAAGGGACCTAAAGGATCATTACTCACTGAAATAGCAATATTTTCATCGGCAGTATAAGCCATGTAATACTGATCCTGATATTTCCATACCTGGGGAGCCCAAAATCCGGAATTCCCAAAATTCCTCCCTTTATCAAGCGCATATCCTCCATGTACTCCTTCTGGTCCCCACCATGTTTTCATATTTTCAGATGTGAATACCTGAAAGCCATGATCCGGTGCTTCATCATTTGTCCCGTATAAATAATATTTCCCCTCTTCTGAAAATATAGTGGGATCTGCCTGAAACATTTCTCTGCTTTTGGGATTTTCTTCCAAATCCTCCACCTGATAATCCATCATTGAATCTGAACATGTTACATAAGTCCATGCAAGACAAAAAACGATCCAAGAACCTTTTATCCTCCCCATCAATAACTTTAATTTTAAAGTACCTCCAATTCATAATACTCTTCCAGATTGATTTCATATCGATATAGATCACCGTTGTGATCCAGAGCCAATATAGATTTTCCGGAACCGATCAATGTATGGAATTGATCCCATCCACTTCCGATTTCAACTGCAGAGCCGATTTCCCCATCTGCCTCAACAGCGATCGCCCATAGCGTTCCGTCATCTTTCACAGCAGCCAAATAACCTTCCTCCATTGAAACCACCTGTTGATACTGATTAAAATCTGTCGCAATAATATTATTCGGATCCTCCACCCATCCGTGCTTATGCCAAGTGCCTCCCCACATATCAAGAAATGCATCCATTGGAGCTCTGTACAAATCCCCGTCATCCATATTTTCAAAAAATATAAAATCACCCTGTGGAAGAATATTAATATTCCCCCAACCATCACCATTAAAAAAACCGAAATTATCAGGCCAGGGATCATCAGGATTGACGGTAGGAGTAGGGGAAAGAAAATAGGTTTCTGCATCCACCACAAATCTAAACATCCCTTGAAAATCATCATCATTGATCACCATAACGACATCATCATTAATAGTATAAAACCAACCAGATATATCCCAGGGATCTCCCGGAAACTTCACAGGAGATTCTTTGAAAACACCCTTGCTATTTGGTTTATATACCCAAAGATTTTTTTCATTGTCATGGAGATATAAACTACCCTGGGGTCCATTGCGTAACAATCTTCCCCAGTCACTACCCAGGCTTAAAACCAAATTTTCGGAATAATCAATGATCGCCGGAACATCAACGATGATATATACGGTATTTAAATCCTCATTGATACTAGCCTTCTCAGAATGCGCCGACAAAGGAAGCAGGTAAGTTCCCTCTTCCAATTCCAGATCGGGGATTATTTTTAGAGAAACGCTTTCGGAGCTTCTCTTTCCTTTGGGTATGATAACCGATTCCGGCGACAATTGGTAAACTGAAGAGGGTAACAATTTGTATGTTCCTCCATTCTCTTCATTATAAATGTTCACCATTTCTTTCTCTACCAAAAACTGAACAGGAATATCTTCACGTGCTTCTTTCGGTCCCCCGAGAAAAACATTATATCTTGTTTCATAAGTCTCTGTCATCTCATCATCCATCGTCAATCTTACGACAGAATTCTCTGCCTGTGGGATATAGATTCTACTATAGGCTTTCAATTCATCTTCATCCGGATCCCAAATCACAACATCACTACATCCCATTAGAAGAAAATAACATGCAACAAGATATGATAGAATATTTAAAAGTTTCATAGAGCTATCTTTAATCGTATTCACCAACCTAAATTTTGTACCAGATTTGGATTTTTCTCAATTTCCGAAATTCGGATCGGCCATAAATAATGTTTTGGAGCATTGAATACCCGATCTTCAATTTTGACCCGGTTGTAAAATTCCGGATCCTGCAATGAGGATCCGGACTGGATGTCCATACCATGTATAGTTGATCCAAGAATATCTTCCGCAATTTTCCATCTTCGGACATCAAAAAAACGATGCGCCTCAAAGGCTAATTCAATTCGTCTCTCATGCCTGATTCGTTCGCGCATTTCATCTTGGTCCAACCCGGCAGGTAAATTCGGCATGCCCGACCGGTTACGTATTGCATTGACGTATTTATACACATCAGCCACCGGACCTTCAGATTCATTGAGTGCCTCGGCATAATTTAAATATTGCTCCCCCAGCCGGTAATGAATCCAGGTGTTCAGTCCAAACCTTCCTTCAGGAATATTAGCAGTAGGACTCACCATCTTCTTCATCAAATAACCTGAAATACAGTAATCCGATCCTGCTCTTTGTCTTCCATCCACTCCGGAATACCAAAATTCAATTCTTCTTCCTTTCCATTCCGCACCGGAAAAATTAATACTAGCGTAAAAACGTGGATCACGATCGATATACATATTGCTTATATTCGTCGGCCAATATCCTTCCGGATGTGCTTCGTTCGTAAATCCATCCTCCTGATATCCGGATTCCGGATTTATAATCGGCGCCCCGTCCGAATGATATCCCGTAATGGGAGCTTCCCCATTCCTCATTTCATAAGCATCTATCAATTCCTGCGTCGGGCAATAAATCGAATACCCTCCATATCCAGTCGGATTCGCACAACGCTCAAAATGAGATTGGGTTCCTAAATTTCTGGCAAACAGGACTTCCTGATTATTCCGAACCAAAAATAAATCTTGATAACTCCGCATCGGATCTTTGTCTGCTGAATAATAAAGCCCGTATCCATTCGCTTCAGCCCCTTCTATACATTCTTTGGCAGCTTCAGCAGCTTTTGTCCATAAATTTGGATCTGCATCCGGGAACAATCTGTTACCATCATGATCAGTAAAATTTGAATAGGCTGGATCTCCATTGAATAACGGACTCGCAGCATATAACAGAACCCGAGCCTTCAGAGCAAGGGCAGCTACCTTGGTAATCCGTCCATATCGGTCGGCTGGAACCGTCCAGTCGAGATCGGCCGCTGCTTTATCACATTCTTTGACAATAAAATCTACAACCTCATTCACCGGAGCCCTTCGAATGGCCAGAAAATCATCATTTAGATTAATGGTTTTGTCAATAATTGGTATCGGACCATGAAGCTGAAAAATATTAAAATGAAAAAAAGCTCTAAGGAAAGTTGCCTCCCCGATCCACTTTCTCTTTTCCTCTTCATTCATCGGCGTCTTATCGATGTGATCCAGGAAAAGATTCGCCTTCCGGATTCCTTCAAATTGAAAGCCCCACATATCAGGCTCCTCATTACTCCCATAGTGATCGGACGGGTTCCAGGCACCAGAATTGATCAAATGAGAATAGGCTCCCGTCCATGTTATTTCCACCTCATCAGAACCTCCAGTGTATGGATTTCTCGTAAACCAGCGGGAATATTCCAGCATTTCAGGAATATTGAAATAAACAGATGACAAAAACTGTTCCGCGTATCTCCTCTCCTCAAAAACCGTTTCTGTATCCAATTCTTCGTCCGGAGCTTTTTTAAGAAAATCCTTAGCACAAGATGAAAAAATGGAAAGCAACATAAAATAAATGATGTACTTAAATTTCATATTTTTTATTTTTTCGAAGATCATCATAGGGTGATTTCCAAACCAAAATTTATGATTCTCTGTAAAGGATAACCGCCCGTTCCATAATTGGATTCCGGATCAATGACTTTGATCTTATCCCATGTTATCAAATTCGCCCCGTTGACGAATAATCGCAAATTTTCAATTTTCCATTCATCCAGTTTCTGCCACTTTACATTGTAAGCGATCTCAGCACTCTTCAATCTCAAATAACTCGCATCTTGTAAAAAGTGGGTAGAAGTTCGGTTGTTATTTCGATTATCGAATGTCGAAACTCTTGGATACTGACCATCTGGATTCTCAGGAGTCCATCGGTGATCATAGTATTCCCGCAAAATATTGTAAGTCCCCAGACCCATCTGGAAAGGATACATGGACGGCCCGTCAATAAAGATACTAGCTTTGGCCACACCCTGAAAAAATGCACTCGCCTCAAATCCTTTATATGTAGCAATAAAAGTAGCTCCATAAACAAACTGAGGAGTACGAGGATAACCGATCGGAACTTCATCATATTTATCAATCACTCCATCCCCGTTCACATCCATATATTTTATATCTCCTGGTTGCACATCCTCCATGAAAGTTTGGCGGGGGCTTTCTTCAATCTCTTCCTGACTCTGAAAAACACCTAAAGAAACAAGTCCAAAAGGCTGATCGATCAAATTCCCAATGGGATTCTGGTAGGGATACAGAAAAGTAGGATAATCATCCTTTGTTCTTTTACTAACCGCGTATGTCATATTTCCGCGAAAGCTATAATAAAATCCTTTTCGCGTCGTGTTTTGAACTTCAAGCAGGGCATCTAAACCATAGTTTTCAGCTTCTCCCAAATTGGCATATGGAATACTCCACGGGAAATATCCCGCTACTCTCGGCACCACTCCTCTCTGAATCAAAATTCCCGTCCGATCTTCCTTGAAAGCATCTGCTTGCGCATTGATTTTTCCATCAAATAGCTGAATATCCAAACCTAAATTATATTTTGTAGCAACCTCCCAGGTTACATCGGGATTCCCGGATTGATCTTCCTGAAGACCAGGATAATAGGCATGATTATCCCCGAACATATAGCTCTGATCCCCACGCTGCATCGTACTCAAAAACAAAAACCTTCTTCCTCCGATCGCATCATTCCCCACCTGTCCGGCAGATCCTCTGATTTTCACACTATTCACCACTTCACTGTTCCAAAACTTCTCATTGCTGATCACCCAGCCTCCGGAAAAAGAAGGGAAAAATCCATATTGCTTGCCTTCCGGAAAATTTTCGGAGCCATTATATCCCATATTAAATTCCAATAAATACCGATTGTCATAATCGTACACCAGGCGGGAGGCCAAACCATTTCTCCGGTAAGGTAGATTTCCCAAACTTGATCCCGCCGTAAGATCCACATAATCACGCTTATTCATCAAGACCATTCCACCCAGTGTATGATCACCAAAAGTCCTGTCATAATTGACAGCGACCTCTCCGTAATATGCCCGGTTGGCAGATGATGGTGAACCAAAGTTCATCGGAGCTTCCTCACGGATATCCGGATCCCGATAGATATAATCACCATCCTCATCCTGATCCAAAAGCTGACGAATGCGATAAGGTTTCATCCGATCATTGAATACCACATTGTACTTGTCATACGAGAACATCCCCCGTACGGACAATCCCTTTGTCACCAGTCTCGACAAATCCCACTGAGCACCAAATGTTCCCTGAAGTGTATTTCGATCCTGCGTACTATATCCGGATCGGGCGACCAAACCATAGGGATTTTCTTGTAGGTAGGAAGTTTGTCCTCCTGCCACAGATCCATCCGGATTGACCACCGGAAAATTAATAGGTGAAGTAATCCTCAGGGAATTGAATATATCAGGAGCCCCTCTTCCGGGATAATTTCCTTTTTGAATGATTCCACCGATGCCCAAATTCATGACGAGCGAAGAAGAAAGATTAATATCCACATTTGACCGGAAATTATACCGCTTCATTTGTGCATTATTATTCCACTCATTATCGGGGTCCTGTTTGTAAATTCCATTTAAGATGGTGTATCCCACATTGGTATAATACCGAAAAACATCTGATCCCCCGTTCACGCTCAAATTATTGATCGTCTGACTGGTGTTTTTCTTTAAAACAGTATTGACCCAATCCACATTCGGATAAAAATAAGGATCGCTTCCATCCTTATACAACTGAAGTTCATCGTCCTGATATACAGGATTTTTCCCTTCATTGGTCAATGCCTCATTCACCAGGGAAGCGTATTCATAACCATTGATAAATTCAGGGAGCCTGAGTGCTGTCAGTTGAGCACCTTCTGTACGGAACGTGATCTTAGGTTTTCCTTCTTGTCCTCTTTTGGTGGTAATCAGGATCACCCCATTGGCACCCTGCACCCCATAAACTGCCGTAGCTGAAGCATCCTTGAGAATGGTGAAGCTTTCGATCTCCTGTGTATTTATATTATTGATATCTCTTTCGACTCCATCTACCAAAACAAGAGGGTTCCGGTTTTCCCAGGTTCCGAATCCGCGGATAAAAATCGCTGCCCCATCGTAGCCTGGTTCCCCTGAACTCTGGCGAGAAACAATCCCGGGCATACTTCCTGCCAAAGCATTGGACAGGGAAGGAGTCGCTACCCGCTGAATGTTCTTAGTCGGAACATCTGATATCGCTCCGGTTACTGAGAGTTTCTTTTGCGTACCATAACCTACCACTACAACCTCATCCAACAGCTCCGAATCTGACACCAGCACAATGTCAAGCTCTGAATTGCCAGCTATTGGAATTTCCTGCGTTTGATATCCCACATATGATATCACAAGCACCGCATTCTCATCAACATCTTCCAGAACAAATTTTCCTTCAAAATCCGTAGCCGTTCCTTTACTGGAATCCTTCACCTGAATATTCACCCCGATCAATGGCTCCCCGTCCTGATTTACCACAGTTCCCTGAACACGAAAAACAATTTTCCCAATAAATATCTTCTTTGTCATCAACGAATTTAACGGAGGTACTATTCGAGATTTATCTTTTCGTATTGTTTCTCTTTCTTCCACAAATACCTGCATATGCCCGATCATTTCTTTCAAAGATTCCATTCCTCTTTGGTTATTTTCAAAGACCACGACGAAACGCTTGGCAAAAATCTGATAACTTAAATTTGTATTTTTCAATATAATAGAAATGGCATCTTCCAGAGATTCATATTCATCATCATAATCCACCATAATATCCATGGTGATTTCCCGGTCATAATTAAAATACACATCATACTTTTGACTGATCCGCTGAAATGCCTCCTCCAGTTTTATCACTTCATTTTCCACATGAATCGCCATTCCTGTATAGGGAACACCCAAAAAGATCACCAAACTGAATAAAATAACCTTAAGACGACTTATCTTTTTCTGAGTAGTATTTTCATCCATAATTTCTACATGCATTTTGCTTATGATGTTAATTTCATTCAATTCGGTAATGGTTTTTATCCAGTTCCCTGATTTTCACGCTCAACATCACCTCCATCATTTTTTTGACCGTGTTCCAATCTTCATAAGGAATATTAAAGTTGATCCGTTTTTCAGCAAGCACCTTATCTTTGATATCAAAAGAAAGCCCGTAGATATCTTCCAGATTTTTCAACATCTCTCCGAAACTTTCATCCTGATAACTCAAAACCCCTTCCTTCCATTCATAGAGTCTTTCGCCGTTTTCCATCGACTTTTGCCGCAGCTGATTTTCACCAGATGAAAAACTCACATATTCCCCCGGTCGCATCCGGATAATATCTGGCTCGATTGTTTTTTTCACCTCATCCTGATCAATAGCAGTATCTTCTATATCCTTATCTTCCTGACGAATTTCATCTGTTTCTGCAGTGGATTCTTGTCGATGGAGAGAAAGTTCCACGATTCCCTCCTCTAAAAACACTTCCGTTTGTCCACGGCGCTGAGCAGCATTAAACGAAGTTCCAAGAACATGAATGGTGACATCAGAAGTTTCCACCTCAAAAGGCATCAGAACATTCGGATCCGGGGAAGCTGTTTCATCTCCCAATAAATCTTTATTAAAATCTGCAATGACTTTTCCAACTTCGAAATAAGCTTCCCCCTCCAATTGAATTTTTCGAATACCATTCACTCTCCAACTTTTGTCCCAAATAAGCTTTGATCCAGCGTTGAGATTCACTTGTGTACCATCTTCCAGTTGGATTTCCATTCTCTCTCCATAATTGGTTTCATACACGATAAAATCAGTCTTTTGTCCCAACCACTTCCCTGCCACAAAAAACACAATCACCATAGCAGCCGCTACAGCTGCCCATCTCATAACCGGTTGCCATAGTTTTTGATAAGGAGTTTTCTCACTTTGCCTTACAAGAGAATCCAGACTATCCCAGTTGACATCATCGTGCTCCTCATAAGAAGTAGAATTCATCCAGACCTCTTTCCACAGTTCATCCGCGATGGCCGGATCGGAAGTATCTTTGATCAGATCGACCAGTTCGTTTCTTTCCGATCTTGTACTGGTTCGATCCAGATATTTCTGGATTAATTCCCGGATGCGATTTTTTTTATTTGGTGGCACGGCGCTGAGTCAGATTATGATAATTATTAAATGATTTTAGTTTACTGCATTCTACTTTAACCCTACTCAATCTATGAGACGATCCTCATTTGTCAATGTACCAGTCATGATGATTTTATTTTTTCACCACCTCGATATTTTATCATTAATATTATATTTGCATATATTAGTCTTTCAGTTACGAAAATGAAAGAGGCAACAGACATCCGATCTTTATTTTTGAAATACCGAAAACGGTGTTATGGCTTCTTCATGCAAACTCTGAATGATCCTGAGCTGGCAAAGGATTTGACGCAGGACATCTTTGTGAAAATCATTAAAAGTCAAAAGGATCTAAGGAGCATAGAAAACTGGGATCAATTCATATATACAGCCTGTCGAAACAGAGCTTACGATCATTTCAAAAAAGCGGGCCACGACAAAAAATATCGAGAATATCTTTTTCGCTATTGGGAACAGCCCGGGAATGAAGTACGGCCGGAAATAGAGAAAACCATTGATGCGGCACATTACAAAAACATTCTTGATCAAAGTCTCAAAAACCTACCGGATCAACAACGCGTCATCTTCAATTTGAGTAAAAAAGAGGGGCTGAGCCATAAACAGATTGCACAAAAACTAAATATTTCGCCACTTACGGTCCGCAATCACCTGCGAAGAGCATTGATCAACATCCGATCGACCGCACATCCGGATGTGGATTGAGGAAAGATTCAATAATCATCCGAAGAGATCTAATTCTGCAGTTCCAATTTCTTCCGGGGTAGTGTAAAAAGGACGCTTTTCGATCATGTAATGCGTACCGGCCGGAATACCCAGAGCATGATATATTGTTTGATGAATATCCTCTGCCCGCATTGGTTTTTCAATCGTCTTGCAAGGCCGTTCATCTGAGGTGGCGCCATGGACATAACCTCTCTTTATCCCACCTCCAAACATTAAAATGGAACATCCGTCTGTAAAATGTCGATGCATTCCATAATGTTTCAATTCATGTATGATGTCCGGTTGATCTACCTGTTCCTGTACTTCTTCCCCTGGCCGCCCTTCTACCATCATATCGCGGCTGAATTCACTTGCCAATATCACCAAAGTTCTATCTAGCCGACCACTTCTATCAAGATCTTTAATCAATTGAGAAACGGGACCGTCAATTTGTTTTTTCATCTCAATGGTCCTTGTATGTCCATTTTCGTGGGTATCCCATCCTTTAAAGGGTTCATATTCGGACGTCACACTAACAAAACGAGCACCCTCTTCCACTAAACGGCGGGCCATTAAACACCCCAATCCAAATTTACCGGTATTATAAATTTTATAACTCTCTTCAGGTTCATCTTTAATATTAAAAGCAGAAGCCTCGGGAGATTTCAACAAACGATACGCTTGTTCCATAGAAGCTTTCAATGACTCTTTCTGATAGTCGCTCCCATATTCACCCATTGGACTTTCATTGATCAGCGCTTTATATAATTCGTGTCTTTTTTCGAACCGTCGCTCACTCATGCCAGCAGGAGGACGTACACTATCCAATCCTTGAGATGGATCTGGAATCAAAAAAGGGCTGTGAGCTTCACCTAAAAACCCCCCGGTATGGAATGCTTTCAACTCCTCCCCTTCCCCTACATCAAAACGTTGACCAATGTTGATAAATGCCGGAATCACAGGATTGACCGGACCTAATTCATGAGAAATCCAGGAACCTATATGCGGAACATTAAAAGCCTGAGGTGGTTCATAACAAGTATGAAAATGAAACTGATGCCGCGTATGCAAAATATGTCCTAAATCAGCAGCAACATAAGATCGGATCAATGAACCCCGATCCATAATACCGGCCATTGATTCCAAACCCTCAGAAAAATATACATCATCAAGAGCTGTTGGGATTGATTGAAAAGTACTTAATACTTCGTTCGCGTCCATTCCTTCGCTAAAGGGAGTATATCTTTTCGGATCGAAAGTTTCAGTATGAGCCATCCCCCCCGCCATGAAGAGCCAAATAACGGAATCAGCTGTTGATTCGATCTTTTGACTAACACGTTCGCATGAGGAAAGCAAACCTGATACTGGCGCTCCGGCGGCCATGGTAGCAATAGAAGCAGCTGATAATTTTTTAAGAAAGGATCTGCGTTCATTAAAGTATTTCATCTCCAAATATATTATAAAAATTATACATGCTTAATTAATAAATTGAAATTCAGGATGTAAAATCATCGCCCAGAAAAAATCTTGGATTTCCCCTATTTCAGGATTATTTCCTAGAGACTCTTTTACAATATTCTTTTCATGAGGTAAGGGAATTCTCCCTAGAAGTAACTCAAAAGTATTTGTAACCAATTCATCGGTATTTTCCGATTTTTCCCTCCAAAATTCAGCACCTTTTTTCAATGCTTCCGACAAGCGGTTTCCATTAGTCAATTCTAATGCTTGAAGGAGATTTGGCTGATCATTTCTGGAAGTAGTAACTACTTCACGATCTGGTCGTCCTAACGCTTTTAGGAAGTCATTATTCGCAACCTGAACCGCCCTTACAATTGAGTTCATCTTTTGTCGTGGAGGGGAAAACCGAGTTTCCTCTTCCGAAAAAACGGGATTAAAAGTCATACTTACTATATCTGCAAATTGCTCGGCGGACAGTTTACGCAAAACAGGTCCTTGAAAAATATAATTTTCATCTAGTAATGCTAATTCACTTTCTGCAGATACAGATTGAAGTTGATATGCATCAGAGGTAACAATTGTAAAAATCAATTCTTTTAAATCAAAACCATTTCCTACAAAATTAACCGCCAACCAGTCTAATAAATCCTGACTCCACGGAAGTTCATCCATCTCATCAAGGGGTTCTATGATTCCTCTGCCCATCAACTGAGCCCAAATCCGGTTAACAATAGTCCGGTACATCCGACCATTCTTTTCAGAAGTCAATTTTTCTGACACTTCCTCCAAACGGTAATCCAGACTTGAAGCAGGATCTAATTGCCCCAGATCATCCCACAAAAGTCGGGTAGGAGCCATTCGGCCGGTAGGCTCGTCACATCTACTAATTTCTAAAGTGGTTTCCGAAAATATATTGGCAAATGCATATGCATCCTCCAATTTCCAGTCACTGGTAAAACTGTCATGACATGAAGCACATTTCAAGTTTAGCCCCATCACCACTTGAGCCACATTCTGTGCTGCCTGCATTTCTGTTCTTTGACTTTCATTGACCACACCCCGCCACTGAATTCCTGCGATAAAACCTTTTGAACTCTCATTCGGATTCAATAATTCTTTCACCATTTGACGATAAGGCTTGTTTTCTAAAAGAGATTCATATAACCAATCAGTTATACTTAGTCTTCCACCCGTAATATAGCCTGTTCCAGTATAATCGTTTCGTAAAATATCATTCCAAAAAGAAAGCCAATGCAAAGCGTATTCTTCATTATTGTTTAATAATTGACGTGCCCAAACTTTCTTTTTATCCAGGTTTTTGTCTTGTATAAAAGCAGTCATTTCATCCTTTGAAGGCAAAAATCCCGTTATATCCAGATAAATTTTACGCAAATATGATATATCATCGATTTTATCAGGCCATTCAATATTATTGGCTGTAAAATATTGATCCACCCAAACATCGATTTTATTATCAAACTTTGCAGTATCTGAAGGCCATTCAGGATATCGTGGGGCCAAGGGTGCATTACGAAATATTTTTAAATCATCCGCATTCTCTGGCCAATATGCATCATGTTCAATCCACAATGATATCAGAGAAATCTCTTCTTCAGAAAGCAATTCTCCCTTACTTGGCATGACGTCATCATGATGTGCAGGAAGAGAGACCCGGCGAACGAGCTCACTATTTTCAGGATCTCCTGGAGTAATGATTGAACCTCCTTCCCCTCCAGCAAAAACAAATTCGCGGTCATCTAAACGAAGATCTCCCTTGATTTTATCAGAACTATGGCATCTGTAACAACTATGGGCAAATACAGTGCGAACCTCGGTCAGTAATTCTAATTTCAATTGTTCAGAAATATCACCACTATCTATCTGAAAAACTGATAAATCAAAATCGGAGAATGGTTGTGATTTTGACATCTGATTTGCAGGAAAAACTTCGGTGAGGTAATCTTTTCCATGGGTCAACATAGCACCATAGTGACCGGTCAATGTAAGTACAATTGCCGTACTAAATAAAAGTCCTCTAAAGGCAAGAATCCGGGCACGATTCTTCTGATTTATCACCCTCACATACTGCCATAAGCATGCAATACTCAAGATAGAGGTCAGAATTCCCAAATTCTGATGCAAATCAACAGACGATCCCTCGAATTGGTCGTAAACCTTCAATAAATATCCGAATCCTGTGGAGACTATAGCACTAATACACCCTATAGGTAACATAATCCCAATAGCACTCCTCCATTTGGAATCGTAATTTCTTAAAGATAATATCTCTAAAAAAGCCGCTATAAACAGCAGTGCCAAGGGAAAATGGACTACCAAAGGATGGAGTCTACCGAAAAGCTGTCCTATCCAGGAAAGGTCACTTTGTGTGATCAGGATAATGATAAAAATCCTCGTAAAAAATAGCATGTATAAATATCTCGAGTTTTACTTTAAACCTTACATTGAAATAATTATTTCTTGTTCTTACTTCGAAACAAGAAATCAAAGTCCATTATAAAAACATTTAAAGCAAAAACTTTCATATGGTTTCCCAATGAAATCCTCCCTACTTTGCCAATCTTTCCATCGATATATTGATTTAGAACATCCATTTGCTTCCTTGCCTCAAGTCAAATATGGCTCAACCAGAAGCTTTCGCAACTTCTTCTGCTTAGACATCAACCAGAAGCAAATCCATACTGCTCAAAACTCCAAGGTTCATGGTGATGTGTGATAGATATAACTCTTCGAACATTCACAAAAAAATCCTCAACCTTGGTCAAAGTAATCTAACAAAAGCACCCTCTGCCTTTTTTCATATCAATCATTTTGAAAATATACGATGTCTACAGGTCATAATATTGAAAATTCAATTAATTTTGAATATCAGACCATATAAATTTTAGTTTGAATCAATTAAATATAGAATGATTCGGATCTCCTCCGGACTTTAAGTAAGCGATCAAATCCTTCAATTCATCCGCATTTAGGGAATTAATTAATCTTGGCGGCATTTGCGATACGGAAACAGATTCGATCGATTTCACTTCATCTGATGGAATGATATCGGGTGCACGATCAGGATCACGGCGATATATTTTAATAAAAGCTTCCTCTCTCACTACAATACCTTCAATCGTTCTTCCTCCTTCCAAAGTCACACGAGAGCTGCCATACATTTCCGAAATATTCGCACTTGGATCGATAATATCTTCTAATATTTTTTTTGTGGAAAATCGATTCCCTACGGAGCCGAGATCAGGACCGACATTGCCACCTAAACCACCAAATCTGTGGCAAGACGCACATCCGGTCGCAAAAAATGCATTGCGTCCCACCACAAAATCTCTTTTACCTGAATTCTTTGAAACTATTTGCTCAGCTTCATTCAAACTCCAGTCTCGTCCGGGACCTTCCACCGGTTTTATTTCAAAAGGAGGTGATTTGGCAATTGGTGCGGCGATTACATCTCCCAATTCTACCCGTTCTTCATCACTCAATGTCAGCAAAGCTTCATCACGCATACGTTCTAAAAACCCCCAATAACTTATCCCTCCCATGGCATCCGCAGCCTCATTAATCATTGAAAAATATGCTTCCCGCTGCTGAATCGTCCATCCTTCTTTTAAGTTTCGCAGCATAAACAGATATTCTAATTTATGAACCGGAGGTGGATTCTTCAACATTTCCTCTACAGTAGACCCATAACTATTATTTCGTTTTACCAATTCCCTCCAATCAGGTGCTTCAGGAGAAGGGCTATTCCGAATCAATTCCAATGCTGTCTCAATCATTTTTTCATCCTCCAGAAAAACCAACAACCGTATCAATTCCACATTTACACGTTCATCATTATCCGGAAGAAATCCTCGAAGTAGATCAGAAAGCTCTATGCATTTCGCCGGCTCAGGTTTCCCTAACCGCATAAAACTTAAGGACATAGCTCTTAAAGAACCTAATTTTTCAAAATCCTCTAATTCTCGAAACTCTAACTTTTCCAATGAAGACAATGCATCTGACAAATAAGAAGGATCCCCGGCACGAGCTAATGCTACCGTCCCTGTAATGACAGCTTGCGGCCTTACTTCATCTTTATATCGATGGATCCAGCTCTCCACCGGTTGAAATTCTATTGCTACTCTGGCAGCTCCCCGGATAAACCGGTCTTTACTCGCTAAATAAGGCCAGGCTTCTGCTACAGCACGAGCATCTCTTCGACCATGAAAAGACTCAAGGCGATGACGAAGTTGTCTTTCTTTTTTTCCATCAGTTTCATTTTCATACAGAGCAGGCTCAGTAGATTCATCACCAACATAAGTGATTCTGTACAGCTTTGTATCATTACTCCATCCCCCGGTGATAAAATACATTGCGCCATCTTTAGCGATCACAGCATCTACTACGGGCAATGCATGTCCAGACAAGAACTCCTCTGCAGTAGCAGTATAACTTGCTCCTTCGGGTTTTAAATGGAAAGCATAAATCGTCCCATATGTCCAATCCAAACCATATAAAGCCTTCTGGTATTTTTCCGGAAAACGAGCTCCGGTACCAAATAAAACACCAGTAGGGGATGAAGGCCCCACGTCTAAAACAGAGGGATGACTATCCTCGTAAAAATCTTTCCACTTTCCGCTACCACTGCGCCAGCCATAATCACTCCCACTCACAACATGCAATATACGCGTCGGACGATACCAGGGCATTCCCATATCCCATTCCATGTCCGAATCGAATGTAAACATTTCTCCATTGGGGTGAATGGCCATATCATAAGCATTCCTATAGCCCACACTCAATATATCCCAATTCTCTCCTTCTCTATTGATTCGTGCCACATAACCTCCTGGTGCCATGATCCCTACAGCATGACCCTGCGCATCCCATTGACGAGTCAATAAAATATCTTCTGCCCAATTCAACACCTTGCTCGTATATTTCGAAGGTAGTGGGGTATGGTTCCCATTCATCACATAAAGCTCCTCCCTTCCCCGAACAGGTATCAGAGCATGGTTACCATGCTCACTTGAACTTTCAGGACCTCCTAAAAATTTCATTTCATCCAACCGAGCCTTCCCTGCAGTCCCAGACATTCTAAACAACCCGTTTCCATTTACATTGGCATACAAACTTCCATTCATCCAGGCCAATCCCTGAGCTCCTGTTGCTGGTAAAATCATTTTTTCAACATGCACCTCTGCATTCCCCGCTTCATCGTCATGAATTTCAATCCAATACATGCCCTGATCATACTGATCCGAAGCTACCAATCTTCCGTCATCGGCCAAAGCCAGTCTCACCCAAGTTCCTTGTGAAGACCGTGGTACTTCATATAATAATTCCACTTTAAAACCAGGCAAAACTATGATAGGATCTGCTTCTGTAACCGGTTTCTCAGATTCTACATTTTCTTTGTTTTCACCGTCAGAAAATTTTTCTATATCTTTCTCATTGTGAGAACATCCAAATATTAAAATCACCAAAAATAAATAGCTTAATCGTCTCATCATCATGATTTTTCAAATTTTGAAGGAGGGATATTTTTTTACTCAAGCTCTCTGAAAACAGCATCCTTGAACTCCACCTTCATCGGAGGACCAGAATGAAGTTGAAATCCGAACAAACCACTTTTGTTCCTGACATCTGCCCGATCTTCTAATATTGACATTATATATCCATTTATTTTCTGAACAATCGTATGATCTTTCACATATAGCTCATACTTATTCCAACCGGAATCATGGACGATCTCTCTTCTATCATTTTCCGCAATTGGGGAACGAATATATATACTATCCAACTGGGAAATTCCTACAAACTCCCCCCTACCAACCAAAATCTCTCTATGTCGATCCATGAAATTCTCATAGATGATTCCCGTGTAGTGATGCTGACCATCAATATCTGCCTGATACCCTAAAAGAGCATCATAGCCGGCAGGTCCCGGCTCACAGCGGTAATAAATCCCACTGTTACCATGATCGGAAATTCTAAAAAAAATACTAAGAGTAAAATTTTCAACTTCCTTATTCCAAATGAAAAATGAGCTTTGATCGAGAGGATTCTCTTCAGTGGTTTCTCCAACTAATACATCATCTTCCCACCGCCAATGGTCAGAAGTAGAAGACCATCCTTCACGAGAAACGGAATCAAATAAATCTTGATTGTATAATTGATTGGCCTCTCTTTTTATGCCACAAGATGTAAAAAATAAAAAACAAAGGAAAAGCTTCCATCCGTTACATGCAAAATAATCAAAAACCATATACTTCCAATTCCATGAAACTGATATAGGTGTTTGGTTCAGCTTTAGAATTTAAAAATACAATTGCCAGATATTGGCCTTTGGAATCAGAGTTCAAATCAATCTTAAGATGATCTCCGCCCGAATACGCTGTCTCCCCGACGGGGCTTCCCCATGAAAGATCCGGCTCATCAGGTATAATAGGATCGTCTGACAGATATATTTGCACATCTTCGATGTATCTCCAATTCGTTTGACTGGGTGGATAAATCAATAGGTGATCAACGGATAATCGTTCTTTCATGTCAACCACCACGCATTGAGGTAGCGGACTTCCCACAGACGAATGCCATCCGGTATTGTAATCACCATCCAACACCAAATAAGGCTGACCTCCTCCTCCATCCCCCCAATCATGATTACCACTTCGTGCCTCAGCTGTCCATTCATTTCGAGGATATTGGTATACAAAAGGTTTGTCAGATGTTTGCCATTCACCAAAAATAGTATCAATCCCATTTTTAGGTAAAAAGACAGAGCGATATTCAAAATATTCTCCCCTCTTAATATTTCGATATTGGGTATAATCTTCCTCCGGATATGTTTTCACGTTCATTACACTATCCCCAATAGACATATATCGAACCTCAGAATAAACCAGATCATTGGTTTTATTATCCCATTCTATGCTTCCATTGTTATTTTCATCTCTTAATGCAAAATTAATCTTCCTATCCGTCAATGTATTGATGTACTCATCTCCGTAAGAGATACCTGTAATTTCGGAAACCACAGATTCATTTTCATATTTGTCAAAGGTTTTCAAATAAAAAGTATAAGTTCCTTCTATTAAATCATCAATTTCAACAAATATAGTATCCTCAAAAGAAAGGGAGGCCAAATCAACCGCAAGGGTATCTGAATAATTATTCCAATATATTTCTACGCGTTTTACACTAGGATCTTTTGGCTTCAACCAAGCTAGTTTCATTCGATTGTATCCGGGAAAAATTTGTAGTGACTCTGTTTTTTGAGGATATGCTTTACCATTAAGAACTATAAATTCTTCGTAAACATCGTGCATGTCTTTACAAGATGCAAAACATATCACAATTATAAACAACAAAATATTTTTCATAAGAAATTGATTTATAAAATTCTCAATCCACTAATTGGCCCCAGAAAGTCAATTCCCCAATAATCACCTGACTCATTTTATCTTCAGTCCCATAAGTTTTAAAAGTCGATGTAATTTTGAAGCGAAGATGTGTTACCGGTTTATGGGGGTTGGGAGCATTTTCCGTTGGAATAAATTCAAATTCCGTTCTATTGTACCAGTAATCAATATCTTCATCCGTAATCGGACCAACTGCTAATCCTTCTCCATAACCAGATGGTTTAAATTGTTCAAATTCTCCCAACAACTCCCAACTTTCATCCCAACTCCCATCCGGATTGGGATCATCACTCCCCCAAACCTCAAAAGTGCGCGGCGCAGTACTTGAATACAATTCATATTCATCACGTGGCCACTTCTGGATTCTGCTGATAGACATTTTTCTTCCCAAATCAATGGTAAACCACTGCGGGATGGGACCACTATGAGAAGAAGCATAAAAAGAAGAATTATCGCCCGACCATAAATTTTCCAATCTATAGTTGGAACTTCCTTCAGCTGTTTCAAAATAATCCGTGGGTAAGGCCGCATTTCTAAAATCTGATTTGGGTAATTCTATTTCCTGAATTGGTGTTAAGCTTGCATACAATGTATCAGATACATTTCCCCATCTGTCACGAATAAAAACTCCGAAATTTGTATTGACAGGCTTTAACCCTCTCCGGGCCAGCTTTATTTCTGTAGCTTGGGTATAAAAAGTATGAATTTCTTCAAGTGGAGAATCGCCAATAGTATCTGCCAAAACAATAACTGCAAGAGCAGAATTTGTTGTATTCTCTTTTAAATCAACAACAACTCCTCCAAAACCAGATTCCAATTCAAATCGTACAGTCTTAACAGGAGGAAGCAAAGGATCAATATCAACCAGAATCGGAGACGATTCCTTCCCGTTATATCCTATACTTCTTAATTCAATTTCTTGTGACGCGGTATCGCCAAATCCTTCGACGCGTATTGTGTCAACGTATTTAGAAGCTTTTACCTCCACCAGCTCATTATTACGAGTATAAGAAGCTTTTACGCCTAAAAGATTTTCATCATCAGGGATCTCATAATTAATAATAGCTCCTCCCGGGATATTCACCACCTCCAAGACCGAAACAACTTCAGGAGCATCTTTATTTAAATCCACAAACAGGTTTTCATCGTCGCTATCACAAGCACCTAAAATCAGAAATACAACCAACAAAACACAACTCAATCGATTCATAATTACATCATTTTAATCACCAACCCAAGTTTTGAATCAAATTCGGATTTTCTTCCAAAGTAGAAATCCGGATAGGCCAGAAATAATCTTTTAAAGAAAATTCCTGGTCTGCTAACAATATTTTCGTGTAGTATTCCTCAGGATTACTGGCAGTAATTTTTAATCCATAAATACCTTGTTGATAATATCTTGGCGCAATTTTCCATCTACGTAAATCCCAAAATCTTTCACCTTCAAATGCCATTTCAATCAGCCGTTCTTGTTGAAGTATTTCCCTCATACCTGCTTGATCATTATATTTCCCAGGACTATCACTGAACTCATCCCACGATTCTTTCAAACCAGGAATCCCTGCACGCGCTCGCACTGAATCCACATAAAGAAATAGATCAGAACTATTAGGCCCATCAGGTCCTTCCGATTCATTGATCGCTTCTGCGTATAACAAAAACAGATCGGCTAATCTTAAAATTGGCCAGGGATATTCAACACTATCATACGAATTAGAACCTGTTTGCCGGTTCTGGTAATGAATCCATTTCTTCAAAAAATAACCTGTCACAGGTCCCCAATCATATCCTTTCTTTTGATGTGATCCTCCGACTCTACTTGAAATCCAAAACAATTCTGATGGTGATGGATCATTAACCTCAGGCTTTTGTCCATACCACATCCCACCATCAAAACCGAGCCATGCATAAAATCTGGGTTCACGCCCAAAGTTCATTTCCGCGGTCACATAATCTTCTTTGATATGCCATCGGTTATTATTATCTCCGGAGCGTAAATCATATAATTCGATATTTTTCCACTCCAAGTCATTGTTTATCGGCAATCCATTTTCTGTATAAAACATCTCTACTACTTTCAATGGTGGTTGAACCTGGCTGTATAGACTGGGATAATCCGGATACTGATCCCACTGTATATTTGGAGAGGCCACCATTTGAAGATTACGGTTTGCTCCAAGAGGAGTATGGGTATTTGCCCAAATTATTTCATCGTTCCATTTTTCAGTAAAAGCATTTCGCAAATCCAATTGGGTTAAAATCGTATCATTTAAACTAACACTGCTTCTGTGTTTATATAAATCAATACTTGCTTCACTGCAAATATCGATAGCTTCTTTACAGGCTACAACAGCAGAATCCCATCTTGCCTTTACTTCTTGCGGAGATTTATCCGTTCTGAATAAGGATCTTCCTTGATTGTCTATCAAATTCGATTGATCCCTATTATTATTAAATAAGGGGCTTGCTGCATAGACCATAATCTTGGCTTTAATACTTGCAGCGATTGGTCTCGTGATTCTACCCAATTCATCACGACTTTGAACTCTGAGAGGCAGATCCGGAATAGCCTCGTTCAATAATTGAATGACATAATCAAAACAATCATCGATTGGTTCTCTGTAAACCCTCACCTCTTCAACATCTGCATTAATAGATAAATTTTCTTTTATTAGTGGTATCGGCCCCCATTTTCGCATAAGATGAAAATGATAATATGCTTTTAGAAATTTAGCTTCCGCGATCCATTGTCTTTTTTCCCATTCTGGTAAGTCCGGAACATCATTTGCTCTTTCTATCAAAATATTGCATGCTCGTATTCCTTCATAAATCCCTCCCCAATCGTCTCCATAGGGAGCAGATGGATTTTGAAATCCACGTGCGATATTAAACACGTTGCCACTCCACATGTGAGTACTTTCTCTTCGGTCCACAATTGACCAAATTTCATCACCCGTCATCAAGCCATGATCACCATCCAGATGACCGTCGGAGGTCAAAAATCCATAACAGGTATATAAATACCGGATTGCGGTTGATCGTAAAGCAAAGGCTGTTTCCAGTGTTGCGATACCGTCATCCGGGACAATATCCAGATAAGAATTACAGGCAACTGACATTAACACCACTATCGAACTAACAACTGATGTAAGTATATTATAAAGACTCCTCATTTCATTAAAAATTATCAATTAAAAGTCAAGTTCAATCCAAGGTTGAATACCCTCTGAATAGGATATCCCAGACCATTCCCGGCCATTTCTACATCCCATAAATCAAATTTGCTAAACAACAATAGGTTAGTCCCACTAAAATACACCCGGCATTGATCAAGATGCAATCTGTTCTTCCAAGCACCTGGTAAGGAGTAACCAAATTCCAATTGCTTTAATCTCAAAAACGATCCATCCCTCATAAACCAGGTGCTTCTTTGAGTATTGTTTTCATTAACTATAGAGCTTAATCTGGGCCATAACGCATACAGGTTTTGATTTTCTTCTGACCAATGATCTTCTGCATACACTTTCAAAATCTGCGTCTGATTTTGAAATGGCGACGTTGCAACAGGATCAATCCAGAATGTTTCATTGGCGAGACCTTGAAAAAACATGGAAAAATCAAAAGATTTATACCCTGCAGAAACTCCGAACCCATAAATAATTTCAGGAGTAGTCGGGTTTCCAATAGGAACCATATCAGCTGAAGTAATTTGTCCATCGCCGTTGACGTCAGTATATTTAATATCTCCTCCGCCATACTCACCCCCAAATAATTGTGATGGCGAGTTTTTAGCTTCCGCATCATCCAAAAATAATCTCTCTGCTAAAAATCCCCATTCCTGGCTCAACGGGTACCCAATTCTGGATCTCCAGTATTCTTTATATTCAGGCTCTTCAAAAACTTCAAATTTACTTGTAGAATAAGTAAAGTTCATTCGGGCTGATGTCCAGAAATCCACGGTCCAGCTTTGCTGATAATCCGCTTGAATATCAATTCCTCTGGCTGAAGCCTCTCCAATATTTGCACGAACAGGTGCCTGAAGTCCCATAGAGGATGGGATGGATGCGCGGGTCATCAATATATTTTTTCGATACTCCTTAAAATACTCGGCAATTATATTCACCTTATCGAAAAGCCCCAATTCCAAAGCAAAATTTTGCTGAATGGATGTCTCCCAAGTAATACTTTCATTGGCATAACGGTCAATTCGTATTCCCGGCCCTCCTTTATTGACGTTCTCCCCGAAATAAGCTCCTCTTCCGTCATCATTCATATTTACCTGCGACAAATAAAAAAACCGATCATTTATATCTCCTATTTGATCGTTTCCAACCAAGCCATACGTATATCGAAGTTTAAAGTTGTGAATTGTAGAAGATAAGTTATCCCATAGCTTCTCATTAGAAATCAACCATGCAATTCCAGCAGAAGGGAAAAATCCCCATCTATGATTTTTAGCGAATCTTTCCGAACCATTATATCCAAAATTATACTCCAGGAAATATCTTTTGTCATAAGAATAAGTTGCTCTTCCGGCCAAACCCACATTCCTTGAAGGCAAAGATTGTTGGAGCGTACCTTGATTTGCAGCTATCCATTCTCGAGTTGTAAGCACCATCAGACCATTGACATCGTGGACACCAAAACTATTCGCATAATTCAATCGGGTTTCCGTATAAGTAGTCGCCTCTACAATTTTGGGACTCTCCTCATAATTTAGATAATCCGTTCCGTCCTCATTGTATCGTTCCAAATGATATTCTCCGGTGAATCGATCATAGTTACTCCTAAGCTGATACCAAAATGGCGTAAATGCCCGATTAACTCCGTAATCAGCTAACCGAGAAATATTGACCATCGTCATTAAATTAAGCCCCTTTGTAATAAAATCTAAGTTTTGCTTTAATTCTAAAATCGCCAACATTTGAGATCTGGTCTGATCTCTATATCCACGAACTGTCTCTGCATAAGGATTTGTATAGTTCCCTTCAAGGTTGCCAAACATGATGTGATCAACATATTGGAAGTCTTCATCACGAGGATAGTAAGCCGGGAAATAAACCGGATTTGCATGCATCACCATATTATAGACATCCTCACCCGAATAAATCGGACCATTATAATCATCAAAATTGCCGGATAACCGAATACCCAATTCAGTCGTATTTGTTATATCAATATCTACATTAGCACGTAGACTGTAATTCTTAAAATCGATATTATTATTAAAGCTGTTTTGTTTGTCGACTTTTAAAAAACCATGGTCTTGTGAAAATGCGGAAGACACATAATAACGGGCAACATTTCCGCCCCCGGAGACACTTAAATTCTGTCTATGACTGAATGCCTGATTTTTAAACAACAGAGAATGCCAATCATTGGCAGGATATATGTACGGACTAACACCGGGCTTCATCGTGTTTTCTATTTTATCCTGGCTATAGGGTAATTCCCCTAACGGATTTCTGGTAAGTACGCTTTCATTATGCAATCGCATATAAGTTACAGGGTCGGCTAATTCAACATTGCTGGTGGGTTGAGACATTGAAAACTCGGATCTGACAAATATTTTAGCAGGTCCTTCCACTCCTCGTTTTGTGGTAACTAATATTACCCCATTGGCTCCTCGAGCACCATATAAGGCAGTTGCAGTAGCATCCTTCATTATTGAAAAGCTTTCTATATCATCTGGTTGCAACCGTGCAAGATCGGTCGGCGTTAACTCGATATTATCTATTAATATTAAAGGATTTGTATTTGCACCGAATGTAGTAATCCCTCGTACAAAAAAATCAGCATTATCAGCACCTGGCTCTCCACTTCTTTGGTAGGCAATTATACCCGCCACATTTCCAGCCAAAGCTGTAGTAATATTACTGGCCGGGATTTTTAAATCTCCCGGACGAACTGTAGTAACCGATCCAATTACATCTGTTTTCTTTTGGGTACCAAATCCAACTACCACCACCTCATCCAAAAGCTGGGAATCTGAGGTTAAAACAATTTCAAATTCCCGGGTTTCACCAATGGTGATTTCTTGAGTCTCATACCCGATATAAGAAATAACCATAATGGAAGCCTCATCAACATTTTCCAAACTAAAATTTCCGTCAAAATCTGTTGTGGTACCATATGTTGTTCCTTTGATTTGAATATTCACACCTATCAATGGCTCCCCGTCTGAATTTACGATCCTTCCCCGAACAGTTTCTGAAGAATCCAAAAACAATTCAAAAGCAAGGCCCTCATTCAGAGTCTCCTCACCCAAACTCCCCGAAATTTTATGAGCATATGCCTGACTGAGGAATACGAAGGAACAGCAAGCCAATAAAATGAAACCAACCCTAATTTGATAAAAATCCTGTTTTGTCATATACTGGTAAATTAGATATCCTATCACATATAATCACCAAATTACAATCCTCTATTGTTACTACTTTCATACCATTGCCTACATCTATGTTAATTTGCCGATGACTCAATTTTTCGACATCACATAAATTTCACTCTAACTACCTTTTATTACGAATATAAATTTAAGGAAATAAAAATGTGGTTTTCATCAGATGAATTTCGAATTCAATACTTTACAAGAACCTCCTCTATACTTATAGAGTAAGGTATAATGGAATATGAACTAGAGAAAGAGTTCATGCATTTTCGACATTACTTTTAAGGATAAAAAAACCGCACTTAAATAGATCAGATTGTTGGAATAACTGCTGGCCTATTTACCATTTTCTTTGTATATTGCCTTATCGCTTATCGCGATAAAACTGCTTTTGAAACCAGATAAATTCTTCTCGAAATTATTAAATATATTACCGAAGTATCTACACAGCTACATATTATATTAATTTCATATATTTGACTTAGATGTTTAAATTCAACGTCATAAAATAAGAACACTAACTACGAAGAAATGCCTTCTGACCGCCAAGAATTACGGGATGAGACGAGTGGTATTTTGTCTGATATCAAGGGATTACGTCTAGACGTTGATAGAATTTAGCAAAGAAAGAGACGAATTAAAAACTTTGGTTGAAGAATTAAAATCCAAGACTATTCAATTGGAGAGTGAGAATGCCCAATTGAGAAGTGAGAATGTTCAATCGATGAAAGAGATTGAAGGGTTGAAAGAAGAGAATCAGAACCTTATCTCAGTGGTAAAGAAACTGCGACTCAGACTGGATCAAGATAGTCAAAATTCCAGCAAGCCACCGAGTTTAGATCCTGTTTGGAAACGCTCCTCTCGAAAAACCTCAAAGAAAAGTACGGGTAGAAACCCCGGGGGACAGAAAGGGCATAAAGAATCTAAGCTGAAGAAATTCGAGAAGGTAGATCGTCATGAGAAGCATCAGCTTTCGGAATGTCCACATTGTCGTTCGAAGGACTTGAGATTGAATAAGGTGATTACAAGACAGGTAGCTGATATTCCGGAACCAAGGATAGAAGTAACCGAACATGAGATATGGAAATATAGCTGTAGGGGTTGTTGGAAAGATGTGGAAGGTGGATCGGAACTGGGCTGACACAAGAAGTTCAGTATGGAATCCGGATAAAGAGTCTGGTCAAATATTTGAATGTTTATCAACTCCTCCCTTATAGGCGACTGACAGAGCTGATCCATGCTCAGTACGGCATTCGGATTAGTCAGGGCTCTATCAGCAATATCAACAAGAAACTTCAGGATAAAATTCAGTCTTTCAAGGAGGCAGCGATCGGGTATTTTCAGAGGAAGGCGGATCTATTACACAGAGATGAGACCGGTTGTACGGTGAACAAAAGGTTTCATTGGGTACACGTTTACTGTGATGAATTATTGACCGTGTTGTTCGGACATGCCAAACGAGGAAAAGAAGCGATGGTTTCCATTGGCATCCTTGGCTCAAAGGAAACTACTGTGATTCATGATCGTTTCAGTATCTTATGTGAGTTACGATCATCTGACTCATGGGTTCTGTAATTGCTCATATTTTACGAGATCTCACAGCAGCGGAAGAATCCTGTACTTTGGAATGGCCTAGAGAGATTAGGAATCTGCTATTGAGAACCAAAGAAGAGAAAGATCGTAATTTTCTGAGAGAAAGTCAGATAAAAAAACATCTCAAAGAGTATGCTTCGATTCTGGCGGAGCACAATCAACACTATGAGCAAGAGGATCGAAAAGCCAGATTAAAATCTACCGGTGGGAAAAGAGGCAAGCCAAAATGTTCCAAGGATCATAATCTGTATCGGGTACTTTTGAAACATCGGAACGAGCTACTCCGATTTATTACTGACCCACAGATTCCCTTCGATAATAATCAAGCGAAACGGGATCTTCGGATGTTAAAGACAAAGATGAAAATATCCAACCAATTCAAAACTGAAGAATGGATGCAAACAAATTTAGACATCCGAGCCTTCGTATCAACTGCCATTAAACAAGACAAGAATATTCTGGACACTATCCAGGAAGCTTATCTAAATCCCCATGATTCAGCCCTACTGGCTGTGTAGTTACCATTTTTGACAATATCATCCAATCAATGGTTAAAAATAAAATTAAAGTTTTTTTCCATAGATGCTTTTTTAGCCTAAAAACCCATTTACTCTATCAGAAACTCCCATTTAGAAAGCAAATCCATCATTTCTGAAACAATTCGAATCTTTATTCTTTAACACATCTTATGGATAAAGCTCGTCCTCTCGGTGCTCCATTAACATCCTGAACTCCTCCAATTCCATAAGAAGGAGCAAGCGCACTTCCAATCCCCGGATCACCATCAATAGCGGAGTTGACCCATAAATTACCATAATTACCGGTGGCATCCATCATTCCTTCTACTTCCCTATAGCCTGTAAAAGGAAAATAATTAGATTGTCCATCATAAATGAATAGTAATCCCCCTTCTACATCATCTTTAAAATGCTCATCAGACAATCCCTCGTAATCTACAAGGCTCGCCACCTTCCATCCTTCAGGACTGGGATCATATATAGACTTGCTACCATCTTCCGTGACCCACCAATCCCGAATATCTTCATCACACCAGTCTGCCCATTGAGATGTTATAAAAGTCAAGGGGTTGGCGTTTGCAAAACCAAAATCTTTGGGCCCAATTTGAATATCAATTTCCGGGAATCCTTCTTCCAGATTATATAACAACCGGTCAGATGGAGTGCCAAAAGAGGCAGAAGCAGGGAAAGGATCCTTTCGGCCAAATTGGTATTGCATTCCTATAGATTCAATTTCCCCGTAATCAGTAGAAACAGCTCCAAGATTTCGATCCATCATTTTAGATCCAGATGGAAGAGTAATCGTTTTTATAGATTCTGTATCTTCAGTCACCCAAATATGCCATGACCATACAATTTTATCATCAACCGTTACATTAATCACTGCATTCCCATCAGAATCTCCGGTTAGTACTACCAAGTTGCCAGAAGCTCCCTCTCCATATGTGAACACTTCTTCTACGACATTAATATTATCCATCCAAATTAATTCGGCTGTGAGATGATCGTTTTCGGTAATTTGTTCTCCCAGTCTTGATTTATTCGCCCGTGATACCGGAATCACAAGTATATCATCCCTATTAGCCAGGTAGCTGTTAGATTCATTTCTTGCTTTCACTTTTTCGGTCATAAATTGTACCTGATTTCCATACACTGTTTCGCCTGATTTTGTAGTGGCATATGCCCGTGCGAAATAAGTCATATCGGGATCCAAAACAGCCATCTTCCCTGTAAAGTCCCCTGTGCCCGGATCAATATCTTTTACAAAATGATCATCCAGCGTTGGAGATTCATTGGTACTCCAACATATGCCGCGATCATTGATAGGTTCACTTCCAGAAATACTTCCCCCGCCTATAGCTGAAAAGGGAGAAATCTCTGTTACTGTACTCGTCAGAACCTGTAGATCCACCTGAGGTTCTGGGTCTTTAGAGTCTTTATCACAACTGAAAATCAACGCAGCCATAAATAAAATGGCAAGGCTTTTAATTAGAATCTTCATAAATATTCGATTTAAGTCGTTTAAAATGATGAAATATTTTTTATTGTTTATATTTAGGCATGCTTCGCCTTTAAATGATCTTGACTTTTCAACATTCTGCTCTATAATCTCTTCTTTTCTCATTTTGAGGTTAAAATTCTATAAGAACGGCCTCACCCGGATCGACCTCCAGAGTCAGCTTACGATCATACACATTAATCTCTTCAGTCATATTATTGATGGTTTTCTTCACTGAACTCACATTAGATTTTACTTCCATTGCAATCTTAGTTCCCTTAGTGGGAGTCAGCGTGGTAACTAAAACCATCCTTTCCCCTTCTTCCGAGGTAAAACAACCCACTATTCCCTCATTTCCAGATATAGATTCTATATCCCCAAATTCGTATAAAGGATCATACATCTTATAGGCAGACGAGCCGGTAAGAATAACTCCTTCAGCATCGCAACCCAGCAATATTCTGCCAATCGTATTTATATCGGAATTCAGATTTTTGACGTAATTGTACCTTATTGTTTTATTTCCTTCCTTATCGATCAAAGCATCTCCAAATTGTTCGGTTCCGCTTCCAGGTGTCCAATAACAAAAATATTGAATGCCTTTGGCACCGAAAGCCAAATTTGACCATACCTGCCATCGGATATCGGCTTCAGAAGGCTCACGTTTATCTGGCACTCCTGGTGTTCCGGCTATGGACAAAGTTTGTATAAATGTCCAGAAAGGTATCCGTTTAAATTTAGTTTTAGTCCGTATCAGGTCCAAATTATAGAAATAATCAGAAATGATTGATCCATCGGTTAATAAAGGATAACTGTCATATGAGATATGCTTAGGATTCTGAGTGTTGATCCAGCTATTAATATAGTCTTCATAATTGGCAGTTTGAATTCCACCAGTAGCATAAGAAGGAAACAAGTTAACATGAGCGAGTTTACTGGGATATTGTTCTTCAAAAGCCTTGGTGAAAGCTGAAATAGATTGGAATAGGGGCTTTCCAGGTTCATCCATTAACAGCTCTCCTGCAAAAGCGGGATGATCTGCATAAGGCAAAATCTCTCTGGTAAATTTCTCCAATAAATTCTTTTCAGGCTTATTCGAATACTTTACAATATTTTCATGAACGATAGCTTTACTGGTAAAATATTTTAAATCATTATCCTGGCAGAGATTCAATACTTTATTGATTGCATTGTAATTCGTTTCATGGAACATAAATCCGTTAATGAAGTTGATACCACTCTCTTTGATGTTTCTGTATTCTTCATGATTCTGGAAAGAAGGAGGCGGAGTAACCCACAAGCCAATAGGGATTTCTCCGAGCTGCAGAATATCATATTCAAATTCTGTCTCCTGCGGAGGATCTGTATCGACTTCCGCTGATGTATTTTTCTCACAACCTGACATCCATAGGATAAGGAATAGAAATAATACATTCACATCCGTAAAATTCGAGTTTATCATCGTGCGTATCATTTGATCAATTTTTTATTCTACGTTAATAGCCTGGATTCTCGAGCAAATTTTCATTCTGAGCAGTTCTTTGTTTCGTAATGGGGAAATAATAATTACGGCTTGGGAAAGTAGGTCGTTGATCCCCATCAATATCTTCATTAATGACAACTTTGTATTTTCTAGTTCTGTAATCGAGAATATATTGTACTCCGCTAAAAGACCGGGTAAGTTTTTGTTCAGCTTCCCGCCACCGTCTTAAATCCCAATATCGATGACCTTCAAAGGCAAGTTCCACCCTCCGTTCGTGCCTAATTTTATGCATATTAATCTCTTCTAATTCAGAAATTCCTGCCCGTCGCCGGATTTTGTTCACTGCTGACAAGGCTTCACCCGAACGACCTAATTCAAAGGCAGATTCTGCAAAATTCAAAAGTATCTCTCCATATCTAAAAATTGCATAATCGGATCTGGATTCCATTAACCAAACCATGTTGTCTGCTTTTGGATCAAGGTATTTCATGATTCCAAAACCAGTGTTAACAATACCAGTTGAAGCATGAAAGTAAGATTGATCACCCACTACAGGCATTCCATTATATGATTGATTGAAGGAAGTTAATAAATCACCTTCTGTTGTTATAAGACCTCTGTGAAAATTAACCGTATCGTTTCCAAAATTGCTACCAATGGCATCCCTCCATGGTGTACCATTTGTCCATATTGATGCATAAAAGCGAGGATCCCTTTCTGCCCATAGTTCTTCCATTGTCCATAATCGAGATTGAACATAATCACGATCCAGAGTGCCAGGACGCCCATCTCTGTATTCAAATGCTTCTATAAGTTCCAAATAGGGAGCTTGATAATTACCTTGTCCCCAGACAGACGGACGTGGTGCATGGCAAATGTCCCAAGACCAAGTAGAAGTCCCTCCCCCTGGATCAAAGCTAGCTCCACCATGTTGTTTTGCGAATATGATTTCCTTATTTCTCTTCACCAGAAAGATATTTTTAAAATTTTGCACCCGTGATTCTGTATCATCTCCCTGGATATCTTCTTGATATAAATCGAAAGGTCCCTGTCTCATAATTTTTTCAGTAGCTGAGTATGCTTCCTGAAAATAATACTTAGCCATTTCTTTTGGAATTCCTGTAAGCTTATTAGTGCTTAATTCACCATACTTTGCAATGCTGCCAGCAAATAAAGCAGCTCTACCTTTTAATGAGAGAGCGGCCCACTTTGTAGCTCGTCCATAGTCATCCTGAATTGATGGAAGAATCTCTGCAATTTCCGTAGTTTCATTTAAGACAAAATCCCAAAGTTCTTTTTCTGTATTTCTTTCTGGAAACAGCAATTCTTTTGGAGAATCCAATTGTGGAGCAAGAGTAAGTAGAGGAACTCCTCCATACCTCTTAACCATAGCAAAATAACAAAATGCTCTGAGGAACCTAGCTTCGGCAATTCGAATTTCTTTTATATCCTGCCCTAATGGAGAAGAAGGAACCCTACTGATGAATTCGTTCAGGTTCCGAATAGTATAATAGGCATTTTCCCACCATTCCATTACCCCCCCATCTGAGGGAATCCCATTTGCCTTTGCTGATACTAAGTTGGCCCAAGCACCTGATGTATATTTGGCTTCATCAGATATTTCAATAGGGAGACCGGGGCCAAAAGTTTGTACACTATTACCAAACCAATAGTATAGATCATTCTTTCTAGGATCTCTAATCATAGGGCCTCCATCCCAGCTTGAAAATATTGTGGTTGCATCGTTGACCATCACCGGTGTATAGGCATATTGTGACAAAAGAAATAAATCAATCAATGCAGGATCCTCCCAAACTGCAGCATCCGTATATCGGTCCAAAGGTGTCTTTTCCAACAAATCCTTAGTACAAGATAGAAAAAGAAGAACAAACAAACTAACTATAAATATATTTCTCAACTTCATGACAATATTTATTAATAATTGATCGAAATTCCAATGCTCAAAGTCCGCTGCTGTGGATAATAGTAGGCTGGAATACCTTCGGGTGCTTCAGGATCTACGCCGAGCTTATTCAGGTTACTCAAAGTAACGAGATTTGTCCCAGCGAGATAAACTCTTAGATTTGAGAACTTTGTCTTATCAAAAATATGTTGACTCAAATCATAACCTATAGCCAGACTTTTTAATCGAATATAAGAAGTGTTATGGTTTCTGTAATCTGAATATAACCAATTTGATGGATTCTTGCTACCCGGCCTTGGAACTAACGAATTCCTATTATTTTCATCCTCAGTCCACCGGTTTTCATATTTTAGAGTGGTAGGAGCTGTTTCCAAATCAATATAAGTTGTATATCCAAAAGCACCTTGGAGCAGCATCGTTAAATCGAATTGTTTATATCTGAGATCCCCACTAAATCCATATGTCCAAGCTGGCATAGTCCCTTTGCCAATTTCAACCTGATCTCTCCAATCCAGATTTCCATCTCCGTTGACATCCAATAGCTTTACATCTCCCGGCTTTATTTTTTCATTGCCGCTTAATTCAACATAATAATACCCTAAGTTCATTATTTCTTCCTGAGAGCTAAACAAGCCATCGGATAGATATCCAAATCGAGCATCCGTCCATTTACCTGTCAAACCATATATTCGTTTTTGGTCAGGATCGGAAAATTCTGGTTCATCATAAGAAACCCATTTACTACGGGCCCAAGCGATATTTCCAGAAAAATCATATGTTAGCCTCCCTATATTTCCGGATGTACCCAATTCGAACTCAAAACCACGTGTATCAATACTATTCAAATTCTCCAAGGGCAATGAAGCACCAAATGTCGAGGGTAGTGACATGCTTCTATGCCCTGGAATTCCTTCTCTTAGTCTATAAAAGACCTCCATTGTTCCATATAGCCTTCTACCATTGATTGAAAAGTCTATCCCTCCGTTATAGATTTTTAATTTCTCCCATGATAGAACAGGATTTGCAAGTCCAGTGGCATAGATTCCTTGAGAGATATCACTTCCGAGTATATAATCAATATCAAATGAATAACCTGCATAATATTGATAATTACCTATACCATCATCTCCGGATTCCCCGTAACTTGCCCTTAATTTAAGATTGTCCAACCAATCAGCAGTGGACAGAAAACTCTCTTCAGAAATGACCCATCCTGTAGATATGCTGGGGAAATACCCCCACCGCCCATCTTCGGGGAATTTAGCAGAAGCATCTGCTCTTATAATTCCTTCTAACATATACCTGTCTTGGAAGGCATAGTTCAATCTTCCAATATAGCTCACCCGCCCCATTTCTGATGCTGAACTATTATTGGAAGAAGTAGTAGCATCTCCGGCAAAAAGCTGATCGATTACACTTGTTACGTAATTCCCTCTTTGGGTATTAAAATTCATCGCATCATAATTTATCCTCTCATGAATTGCCATCATGGAAAATCTGTGGTTCCCACGAAATATATTTTCATAGGATATAGAATACTGCTGGGTAATATCTTTAGAATCCGAACTCCCTTGAGACAACATGGTCGGGTCTTGTGCTTTACGCTCCATTTTATATGTATCAGAATCTTTATCATAAGTGTAAAATTCCGGTTGCTTTCTAAAAAGTTTGCTTAGACCTTTATTCCCATTGTAATTCACAAATGCTTTAAGTTGTAATCCTTCTACTTGTTTAGGCTTATATACTACACTACCATTCAAACGCAAGGATTGTCCTTTATTATGGTTATAGCCAGCGAGATCACGGCTCGAGACAAATAATGAATTACCATACGAACTTCCTGCATATGATAGTTTTGTGGGATCAGGAAGATTCAAAGGGTATTTGGGATCACTATCATAAATAGCGTAATAATAATTTTCATGCCCCAAATTCATCGCTGTAAAATCCCTGTCCTCATTGGTAAAGTTTAAACTTGATGATATTGTTAATCCTTCAGTTATATTAGCATCTATTGTAGTCTGAAGATTGAACCTTTGATACTGCCCCCCATCATGCTTTGATATTGTTTCTTGCTGGTTATACCCTAGGTAAGAATAGTATTTTATTTTTTCAGAACCACCACTCAAGGAAATATTATGGTTTTGTTGAGGGGTCCATGGTCTTATTGTAGCAGAAAACCAATCAGTATTTAAATAATTAGAGTCAGTCTCATCATAAAATTTTTGAATATCAGCACGGGACCAAGGAATGAGTGAAGCAGGCAATCCCGCATTAATATGTTCCTCCCTGGCCCATTCAGCTCGTTGTCCTGAACTACCAGACTTGATTATATTGGTTGAATTCTGTAACGTATATGAACTATTAGCTGCAACTGTAAGTCTTGAACCTTCTCCCCTTTTAAGTGTGACCAAAATAACCCCATTCCCTGCTCGCGCACCATAAATAGAGGCAGAACCGTCCTTTAAAACGGAGATCGACTCAATCTGAGAAGCATCAATATTATTCAAACTACTCTCTACACCATCGACAATGACCAATGGGGAGCTAAACCCCCTAATACTAAATTTTGATCCATCCGAGCCAGGCAATCCAGAAGTTTGCTTTGTTTTCAATCCAGGAAGTTGTCCTCCCAAAGTATTAGTTACATTGGTAACCGGAGCAATTGTCAATTTATCCGATTTTATAGAAGAAACTGATCCAGTCAAATCTCTACGTCTTAAAGTTCCATATCCCACCACAACAACTTCATCCAGTAACTGTGCATCTATCGCTAAAACAATTTCCAAACTTGATTTTCCTGCTACAGCCACCTCTTGAGTCTGATACCCCACATAAGATATCACCAAAATTGCATTTTCATGAATATCTTCAAGACTGAAACTCCCATCAAAATCGGTGGAGG